>Ga0116210_1000107_pt1 | contig 83653 bp, 69 predicted proteins | sample TshhotsprinmetaG_FD_94483 | JGI IMG/M metagenome (GOLD analysis project Ga0116210, IMG submission 94483) | Hot spring microbial communities from South Africa to study Microbial Dark Matter (Phase II) - Tshipise hot spring metaG | ecosystem: Environmental > Aquatic > Thermal springs > Hot... | reverse complement strand
GCTGGGCGATGCCGGAAACGTGACACTGGTAGTCAGCGCCTACGACTATGTGGACGCTGCCGAGGTTGATCCGCTGATCCTCGCCCTGGTACCGCAGTTGCCGGAAGGCGTGCGTCTGATTCTGAGCACCCGTCAACTGCCTATCGCGCTGCTCAAAGCACCCGCGCTGCATTCGCGCATCGCGCTGGTGCCCGTCAATCCCCACAAGATGATCCTGGACTACGCGCAGCCTACCGACAAGAAAATCCTGGAAGTGCGCGCCCTGGGGCCAGGTCGGGTGTTGATTGACGGACGCCTCATTGATCACTGGGATGGTGTCTTGCCGCGCACGTTGTTCTTCTATTTCGTAGATCGCGGCATGACCACCCGCGACGAGATCTTCCACACCTTCTGGCCAGCGCTCAGCACCCGCGAGGCGACCAACGTCTTTCACGTCACCAAGCGCAAGATCAGCGAGATTCTGGGCACCGACCTGACTGTCTATTGGTCTGGCTTCTACCGCATCTCTCCGGAACTTGAGTTGCACTACGACGTGGTCAAATTTGCCGAAGCCGTGCAGAATGCCGCTGTCGCCGAGGACGACGAAGCGCTACAGTTGCTGCACAATGCCATTGACCTGTATCGCGGCCCGTTCCTGAGCACCATTGAACAGCCCTGGATCGAACAGCGACGTGCTGAGCTGGCTTCCAACTACGCCGAAGCGTTGGCGGTGCTGGCGCGGCTCTATGCCAACCGGCAAAGTCCGCAAGAGGCCCTGGGCTATTTCCTGCGCGCCGCTGCCACCAACCCACAGCGCGAAGACCTGGTGCGTCACATCATGGAGCTATATTACGGGATGGGCCGGCCAGCAGACGCGCTGCAAGCCTACGAGCGACTCAAAAAAGAATTGCAGCAGACGCTGGGAGTTTCACCCGGCCCCCAAACCGAGAAGCTGGCCGAGACTATTCGCGCCAGCCTGTGACAGGGGGAGCGCCAGCAGCGCCCCGCCGTCCGTCACTATGGGCTATCAGTGTTATTAGCGACCGTCGTTGTCTCCGTTGGGAGAGCAGAAAGCGCAATGCGTGGCTCCAGGCGCACCACAGCGCTTACCACCTCGTTGGCCCGCGACATCGAGATGATGTAGTCGCCTTTGGTGCTGCGCCCTGCCTGCGGAGCCAGGCCCAGGCGCATAGACTTAGCCCGACCCCGGTTGGTCACCACCACAATCGTGTCATCAGGACGCCCCACTGTCGCCGCAGCCAGCCCCTGCGCATCCTTGGGCAGTTTCATAGTGATCACGCCCTGTCCGCCGCGTCCCTGCACTGGGTATTCGACAACCGGCGTGCTCTTGGCCACACCCGTGTCGGTGCACACCCACACGTTCGCCCGTTCGTCGGCCACGCCGACACCAACCACCCGATCGCGCTGACCAAGCAGCTTGACCGCTCGCATCCCTCCTGCGCCCAGACCAGTAGGACGCACCTGCTCAACCCCGAAGCGGATCGCCTGCCCCTGGGCAGTGACCAGCACAACCTGATCGCTCTCTGTCACATACCCCACCCAGACCAACCGATCGGTAGTTTCCACATCCATGAACTTAAACGGTTTGGCCATCAGCCCTGGCAGGTCTTCCAGGCGCAGACGTTTGATCTCGCCCAACGTAGTGACAACTACCAGATACCCCTCCTCCAGGCCCGGCGGCAGAGACAAGGCACAACTGAGCACGTCCGCCTCGCCCAACGCGCACAGACTGGTATAGGCAGCGCCCTGCTGCGGATCATCGCTCTGCGGCAGCAGTTTGACCGGCACGGTCGCACACATGCCCTCGGCGGTGAAGAGATAAAGCGTGTGCGTTGTGTTGCTCGCCAACATCGCCAATGGCGCATCTTTGGTCTCAGCCGTAATGCGCGGCGCAGCGTCAGCGAAGGTCCTGCTGAGCAGACCGCCGGTAGTCAGCGTGACCCACGTATCTTCGTTCGGCCCCAGAAAATCCGCTGCTTTCACATCGCCCGCTGCGCCAGTGTGAATCACCGTGCGACGCGGATCGGCATAACGATCGCGTATCACCCCTAGTTCGCGCGCCACTTCCATGCGCATCATCTTGGGGCTGCTCAGCAGCGCTTCCAGCATCTTGATCAACTGAAGCTTCTCTTTGTATTCCTCTTCGAGCTTGCGCCGCTCCAGGGCCGCCAATCGCCGCAACTGCATCTGCAGGATCGCCGTTGCCTGTGCGTCGCTGAGATGGAACCGCTTGCACAGGTTGGCATGGGCCGTCTCCACCGTCCGCGACCGCCGGATTGTATCAATCACCTCGTCCAGGTGATCGAGCGCTGTCAGCAGCCCTTCCAGGATATGCGCCCGTTCGCGCGCCTGCGCCAGGTCGAATTCGCTGCGCCGCCGCACGACTTCCAGGCGGTGTTCCAGATAGACCCGTAATGCCTGCTTCAGGCTCAAGCGACGCGGTTCGCCATCTACCAGCGCCAGAATGATGATGCTGAACGTGCTTTCCAGCGGTGTGTACTTGAACAGGTCGGCAATCACTTCCAGCGGGTCAGCGGTGCGCATCACGTCAATCACGATGCGCAGGCCGTTGCGATCGCTCTCATCACGCAGATCGGCGATGCCTTCGATCCGGCCCTCGCGCACCAGTTCAGCGATGCGCTCGATCAGGCTGGTCTTGTTGGTCTGGAAAGGAATCTCGCTGACGATGATCCGGCTGCGCCCGCGCCCCAGTTCTTCAACATGCAGCTTGGCCCGAATCTTGATCTTGCCACGTCCAGTAGCATAGGCCGCGCGAAGCTGATCTTCCTCAGAGCCATTGTCGTAGGTATAAACCACGCCGCCTGTCGGAAAATCTGGCCCTTTGATGAACTGCATCAGCTCCGGCACGCCGATCTGATCCATGTTCTCCCAGTTTTCGAGCAGGTAGATCAGCGCATTGCACACCTCGCCCAGGTTGTGCGGCGGGATGCTGGTAGACATTCCGACAGCAATCCCCGACGCGCCGTTGACCAGCAGGTTGGGAATGCTCGCCGGCAAGACTGACGGCTCGCGCAACGTCCCGTCGAAGTTGTCCGCAAAGTCAACCGTGTTGCGCTCAATATCTACCAACAACTCCTGACCCAGCGCAGTGATCCGCGCCTCTGTGTAACGCATGGCCGCCGGAGCATCACCGTCAATGCTGCCGAAGTTGCCCTGTCCGTCCACCAGCGTATAGCGCATGGCGAAGTCCTGGGCCATGCGCGTCATCGCCTCGTAGACAGCCATGTCGCCGTGCGGATGATATTTCCCCAGCACCTCGCCCACAATGCGAGCGCTCTTCTTGTACGGCGCGTCAGGGCGCAGTCCCATATCGTACATGGCGTACAGAATGCGGCGTTGCACCGGTTTGAGTCCGTCCCGCGCATCGGGGAGCGCCCGCGCCACGATCACGCTCATGGCGTAGTCCAGATAGGACTCTTGCAACTCCCGGTTGATGTCGCGTTGCCGAATCATGCCAATTTCCATGGCCGTCTCCTGTGCCGGAATACCTGCGCGGCTGTCAAACGCCGTGTAGTTTAAGAAATCGCCGTCCGTCTGTCAATTCATACTCGCTGGGCCAATCAGAACATGCGTTCTGATTATCATTATAGGGCACTTTTCCCAGCGTTGCCAGCCCCTATTCTGTTCCTGTACCTCCAGGCGATTCTGCACAGATAGAGAATTTCCCCCTCTTCGGCAAAACGAGGTATTGTCACCCACACTGCCGTATAGGGAGTCATTTACCATGCCAGACTTCGCGCATGGACTGCGCATTAGTTGCGGAGACAGGCTGATTGATGTGATCCACATCTGGAGTTACCGCCTCAGCCTGGAAGAAGACCCCGATCTGCTCATCGCCTGCCTGGAAGACATATTGCCGGAGCTGTTGCGCCTCCTGCAAGACGATCAGACCGACATCGGCCTGCGCGGTGTGATAGCCGAAGCACTCGCCGTTTTCAGCGTCACCATAGAGGCCCGATCCGCAGCACTGAGACGCGCCCAAGACAGCCGTCTGGCCCGCCTGACCGAACTGCGCACGATCATCATCGACGGCCTTCAACAGTGCTTGGACTACAAGACCGCTGTATCTGGCCTAGTGGCAATTGCTAAAGCCCTGTCTGCCCTGACCATGACTCCTGATGTGCAGACGCTGGCCCAGCGAGTTCGCGCCATCCCTTCTCCAGCCGTGCACAGAAACCTGCCGCCTCACCTGCGCTCACAGCCTGGTACTCACAAAGCAGCAGAGCCATAGGCGCATTTCCTCGGGTGCGTGACGCCTGCACCGCTCTTGTGCTAGACTTTCTGACATGAACAAACACCATTCCCTGGCCATCTTACTATCGCTTGTATTGCTGGGGCTGGCCGGATTGACTGCCTGCGGCGAAGAAAAACCGGTGCCTGTCTATGTCACCCCGACTCCGCAGCCGTCGCCCACCGATACCGTCATCCCGCCGACTGCGCCGCCAGATACGCCGGCCCCCAGCGCCACGCCTGTTGCAATCGCTGCTGGGCCAACAGCCACCTCCACGCTGCCTGGCCCGCCGCTGCCTTTTGGCCCCATCGTAGCACCCACCACGCCAGCCTCGCCGCCCCCCACCAGCACGCCCCCCGGCCCCACTCCGGTCGTTCCCTTCGGCCCGATCGTCGGCCCAGGGCATACGCTGGTGCCCACCGAGACCGCTTTGCCGCCCACACTCGGCCCAGTCCTCATCCCGACATCAATCGCCAGTCCGCCCGGCGTTGCTCTGCGCCGCGATCTGCTAGGGGTGCAGATACACCCTCACATTGACAGCCGCGAGTTCGATCGCGTGCTGGCCTATGCTCAGGGCCTGGGTGTGTCCTGGATTAAGGTTCAGTTCAACTGGTCCGTCCTGGAGTCCGCACCCGGTCAGTTCACCGAGTTATTCTTCATGCTGCGGCAGTATGTTCAGCAGGCGCACAATCGGGGCTTCCGTGTGTTGGTCAGCGTCGCCAAAGCGCCGGGTTGGTCGCGCACGCCCGACCCCGACGGTGTGCTGCGCGAGGACGGCCCGCCCAACGACCCGCAGATGCTGGCCAGTTTCCTCACCAATGCCCTCAACACTATTGGGCGCGATGCCACCGGCGCTCCGTACGTGAGCGCGGTTGAGGTGTGGAACGAGCCGAACCTGCAGCGCGAATGGTACGGGCAGCCGCTCACCGGCGAAAGCTATATGCGCTATTTCCGCCCCGCCTACACAGCGATCCGGCAATTCTCCCCGCAGACCGTGATCATCACCGCTGGGCCGGCCCCTACCGGCGATTCGCACTGGTCAACCAACGACCGCACCTGGCTGCAGCAGCTCTACAACGTGGGCCTGGCGCAGTACGGGGCCGATGTGGCCGTCGGCATTCACCCCTACGGCTGGGCCAACCCGCCAGACGCCCGTTGTTGTCACAACCCCAGCCGCGGCTGGGACGATCAGCCGCAGTTCTTCTTTCTCGATACCATCGAGCAATACCGCCAGATCATGATCGCCAACGGGCACAGCGCCGCGCAACTGTGGCCGACCGAATTCGGCTGGGCCACCTTCGATGGGATGCGCACGAGCGCCGGTGTCCGTCCCGCCGACCCGCCCGACACGCCCTATTTTGGCTTCATCACGCAGTGGCAGCAGGCCGACTACACGCTGCGCGCCTTGTACCTGGCGCAGGAACGCGATTATCTGGGGCCAATGTTCCTGTGGAATCTCAACTTTGCCACCATCCCCGGCGCGGTAGACTACAGCGATCCCCAGACCGCTTACGGCATTCTGGATAGCACCTGGCAGCCGCGCCCCGTCTACAACCTGATCCAGCAGGCCCCCAAACAGTGACCGTGCCAAGAAAAAGCACCCGCTGCCCCAACCGACAGCGGGTGCTTTTTACTCCGCTCAGGATATCTCAGTCCTGCACCAGGGTCAGGCTGAACGTACCCTGCGTGCCGCCGAAGTTCAGCCCGTAGTGAGTGGCGATGATGTAATACGTGCCCGACGACGCCAGCGTCGCTTCCTCGATCACCGAATTGGGGTTTTCCCCAGGGATTACGTCATCGTTGTAGTTTACCTGGATTCCCTCCGGCGAGATCAGGAAGAGCGCCGGGTCGAGGGTGCCGCCAGTCGCCTCCATGCCGATGGTGACGATGTCTCCCTGCTGCCCTTCGAAGGAATACACAACGAAGCGGCGCTGATCGGTAATGCTGCCCGACACCGTCTGCCCATAGCTAATCGGGATGGCGCTGCCCAGGGCCGTCTGGTAATTGAGCGTGCTCGCATTCGTCATCGAGAAGAAACCGCCCGGCCCGGCGATGGCCGTACCATCCGGCGCGACCGTGAAGGTGATCATATAGCGTGCGTCTGGGCTGATCGGCTGTGAGGTGTTGATCACTGACTGCCCCTGCACGTTCACCGATAGCCCAAAGTTGACCGGCGTGTTGTCGTTACAGGTGTTCTGATACCACACCTCGACTTCGTACACGCCCGGCAACAGGCGGTTGAGCGGCCAGTAAATGTACGATACGGGCGAAGTCGTCGTGTCCACACAACCCACGTTGCCATCCGCCGCCAAGACACCCCCACTGGTGATCACCGGCACGTCATCGTACACCGAATCCCCGTTGGGATCGCGCACCAGCAGTTGCAGGTCAGCGTTGGTCGTCCATTCCAGCTTGATTTCGATGGAACCCTGCGGCAGAGCCACCCCCGCTGCAGCCTCTGGAGTGGCGGTGGTGGGGGTCGGCGTGCCCGCTGCCGTCTCAGTAGCCGTCAGCGTCAACGTATACTCCCCTTCCGTGCCGCCGATGGTTAACGCATAGCGCGTCGCCAGGATGGTGTACGTGCCGTCCACGACCAGATTGCGGCTAATACGCGAGTCCGTCGTGTCCGCAGCGTCATCGTTGCTGGCCAGAGGCGTCCTATCCGGGCCGAGCAAAACCAGATAGGTGTCCAGGCTGCCAGATTGCGCGCGCATATCAATATCCACTGTGGTGCCCGCCGTGCCCTCGAAGGAGTAGGCCTGGGCTGGGCTGCTGTTGGTGATCACACCGGACACGGTGCTGCCTACCGCAATGGGATCGGCGGTGTTGATTTGATTGGCGAAGACTGCCAGATCAAGGCCAGCGTTGACGCCACCATTGACCAGCGTCCATTCGGCGTTGACATCCAGTTCCAGACGGGCCAGATACTCCTGGCCAGGGTTGAGCGTCCCGCTAAGGCTCTTGGGATCATCTCCGTTCACAGACGCGGAGAGGGTGAACTGCTGCGACCCAATCGTGCCACAGGCGTTCGTGTAATAGATGATGACCTCGTAGCTGCCCGCGGGCACCGTACCGGCAGGCCAGGCAATGGTTTCTGTGGGAGTATTGGCCGTTGCCGCGTCGCAGTTGGCGTTCACGTCCGCATCGAGCACACCGCCGCTGGGCGCGCCGGGGCTGAAGCGCTGCACCGTCCCGCCCACCGGGTCACGGACTTCGAGATTGAGGTCAACCGCGGCATTCCAGCTCAGCTCAAAGACAATGCCACCGCTGCCCAGCGTCACCGTCTGTCCGCCCACCTGCTGAATGCCGCTCAGTTGCAGAGTGAACGAGCCGCTGGCGGTGCCCTCTGCCCCACTGCCGCGCATCACCCAGATATAGAACGTGCCTGAACTGGGCAGTGCAATATCGGCCAGGGCAGCCGTCGTGGCCGACTCCAGATCGAGGTCTTGGGCAATGACCGAGCCACGCTCGTCCGTGATCAACACCACCGGAGCCAGGTCGGCCACTTCCGTCGTCACGTCTACCGTGATGGTGTCCCCCGCGCTGCCCTCCAGGCTGTACACCTGCACGAACCGGTCAGCGCTCAGCGTGCCCGTCACAATGTCGCCCACCGTGATCGGGCGTCCTGCGTTGCCCTGCGCTGCTGCGGGCACCACCACCGCCAGGGCCAGCGCCAGCACCAGCACGCCCCAGGCTACAAGGCTGGCTCCGCGACTCCACACGCAAAAAGAGGGTTTTCCGTCCATCATAGTCAACATCACTCCTCAATGACGGGCGACAGCAGAGCACTGCCGCTCACATGCCCTTCCAGTGTAGCCAATCGGCCCGGCAAAGGCAAAGGTTTGTCGCCCTGATTGTCCGCCTCATTGCCCAGTCGTAGGGAAGACGCCCAGAAAAGCCAAAGGGACGCAGAACAGATCAGCCCGGCCTGACCGGCTGTGGCGTTGCCGCCTGCTCGTACCCCAACACGACAAAGTTGGTAGTGCCCGCTTTCACCGTGATAGTGCGCATCACACGCCGCCCGTCCACCATCACGCTGATCTCATATTCACCTTCGGGCACGTCGCCAAAGACGAAGTTCTCCTGCCAGCCAGGATCGGGTATCACGTGCCAGTCGCGCCGCTGACCGGGCTGTTTGGGCTGAATATAGGTCGTGGTCGTCTGCACCACCCGCCCGCGGCGGCTCAGCGTGACCGTGATGTCCTCGACCATCCGCCCATCGGAACCAGTCACCCGCCCGGCCACCACCCCATGCCCCAAATAGGGAGCAATCCACAACAGAGGGTTGTACACCGAGAAATACTTGTTCTCTCCCAGGCGGACTTCCATGTGCACATGTGGCCCGCTGACATCGCCTGTGCCGCCAATCAGACCAATAATATCACCCGCTTCTACATGTTGCCTCTCTTCGACCAGAACGGCGGCCATGTGTGCGTAGAGCGTGAAAATCTTCTGTCCGCGGAAACCGAAGTCGTGCTCGATGACCACCACATTGCCGTAGGCCGGGTACACGTCAATATCGCGTGTCTCCAACAATTCGCCACCGTTGCCCGCAAAGACCACCGTTCCCGCCCCGCCAGCCCGAATTGGTTCGCCCACCGGGTTCGGGATGTCTATGCCGTGATGCACACGCCACTGATTCTGTGGCCCGTCCGAGCCGAAGGTGTAATAGAACAGGCTGGCACTGTTGGCGCTGGCGTCCACCGGGCGCATCAACCAGAAATGATCGTTGGCGTGCGGGCTGAGCGGCACCTGTTCCGGCGGCGGCGCGAAACCCAATTCTTCGGGCGTCTCTGGCAACAGGACTCCGGTCGGGCTGGGGACAGGCGTCGGCCCGTCAACTTCCAGCGGCGGTTCGGTCGGGCGCGGTGTGACCGTTGGCCAGGGCGTCCCTTTGATCTCCACCGGCTGGAAAATGACCGCCTCCGTGACCGTAGGAGGCAACGTCGGCGGCACATAGGGTGACATGGCCAGGTCAGGCGTGGTGAACGGCGTGGCCGCAACCGCCAGTTGCGTCTCCAGCGCCACCTGCCAGTCGGCGGGTGGAGCATCGGCGGGAGTCACCGTCGCTGCTGGCACCGCCACCAGCACCGCCGGCTGACTGTTCTGCCATAGATACAGCCCCACCAGGCCAGCCAGCACCAGCACGATCAGCAATCCTTGCAGATGGCGGGTGTGTTCCATCAGGATTTCGCTCCCATAAAGCGACAGCGTCCAGCAGGTTGTGTATAGGATACGTTCATTGCTGGTCTGGCGGAATGGGCGTCGGCGTGCGGCGCACCACTGGTGTTGGGGTCTCAGTCGGCAGCGGTGGCGGCGGCGGAATCTGTGTGGCCGCGCTCAGGAATCCCTGCAACTCTTCCGGTGTATACAATTCCAACATGGCCGCTTCCCAACTGAGACCACCTGTCTTGACAAACGTCCAAAACTGAATTGCGCCGAAGTTGTATTGCCACGTGCGCTGAGCCGGTATGCGCTCCCAGCCGAAATCCTCGGCCAGTTGAGTCAGGTCTACGTAGTAGCCCGGCGGTGGCTGTGTCTTGAGCCGCCCGCCCTGCTCATAGTCGGTCACGTCACCGCTGGAGCGTGCCGCGAAGTCCCACGGCAGATCGCGCAATGGCTCACCTAGCGCGCCGTTTTGTGCTTCGGCCACCACCCGCACGAAGACTCGCCAGTACGTGCTGATTTCCTGATCCTCGCGCACCACTTCGATCGGCGCAGGTGCAGGATTGTAAACCAGGGTCCGGTCAATAGCGAAGGCGCGCCCCGTATAATGCCAGTTTTGACGTGGCTCGCCAGGATCGGGTGGGCGACCCTGCGGCCAGAATGCATCCTCCAGCGTGCCCAGGAAGTCGTAGCCCACCTTCTCCAGCACCTTGATCCGCAACGCCTCGAAAGAGTCGTTCACCCGGTCCGACAGATACGCCTGTGGCGCTTGCACATTGTTCAACGGGGCCAGGCCGTAGCGACCTGTTGCCTGCAACCGTTCGTTTTCCGTGTAGAGCGCCTGCACCGTAGGGTCGGGCGGCACCCCGCCGCTGGCCACCAGCGACGCCGGCAGTGCTGCCGCGTTCCAGTGTGGGTCAACCGCGCGATAGGGCAACGTGAGCGCGTCCGTCGCCGCCCCAAAGCTGCCCACTGTGCCGGTTATCAACTGACTGCGTTGCTGGTAATCGAGCGTGTATAGCACGCTGCCATCGTTGGGTGCCCAGGTCGGCATACGCCCTCGTCCCACCAGGATCGGCACCGCTTCAGGTTGCTGAGCGGGTTTGACGTACACCCCTTCGACGCCGTCCACCCGCGCTGTATAGGCAATGCTGCTGCCGTCGTGACTCCATGCCGGATGGTTCTCGTCCACATCGGGCGTATTGGTCAGGTTGATGGCGCGAGCATCGCCCCCGTCCGCATCCAGGCTCAGGATGAAGATATCGCGACTGCCCGCCCGCCAGCTAGTGAAAGCGATGTGCCGTCCCCCTGGCCCCCAATCCGGCTCGATGTCAGGCCCAGGGGTGAAGGTCGCGCGAAAAGCCCCTTCACGGGCAGCACGCTCCGGGTCGGAACTGATGATATAGATATCCAGGTCTTGCGTCTCGTCGTTGTAGCCCTCGTAGGCCAGGAACGCCCCGTCCGGACTCCAGGTCGGCGCTCCCTCGAACCCTGGCGTGTAGGTTAGGCGCGTTGTTGCCCCGGTGTCTACCCGCATGATGTACAGTTCCCAGTTGCCGTCACGATGGCTGGCGAACGCCAGGCGCGTGCCGTCTGGCGACCAAGCCGGATCGCGATCGTCAGCAGGGCTGTTGGTCAGGCGCAGAGGGCCGCTCTCGCCCACATTGATCACCCAGATATCATCCTGGCCGTTCTCGCGCAAGGTGAAGGCCACGCTGCCTCCTGCCCGCAGCGGGTCGGGCAGCGGAGTCGGCGTCGGCTCAGGAGTCGGGAACAAGGCTGTCGGGAGCGGGGTATCGGCTGCCTGCGGCCAGCCTCCGCCGCTTGCTGGGATTTCTTCTTCGTCCGTGCCCTGAACGATCAGCACTGCCAGCAGCACAAGCAGCAACAGGACAGTGAAGGCGCTGAGCGCCCGATTTTGCGCCAGCAGCGGGTCTTTCACCACGGCGGGCTTCAGTTCCGCTTCGGCAGCGCGCTGAGCCATCAACTCGCGCCGCCCGGTACGCACTGCTCCTGCCTCATAGGCCGCTTCAAGAGGAGGCCGCCCACGGCGGGCAATTCGCCCGGCGATCCCGCCTATTCCTACCATGACAGCGACAAGCGCCTGCAACACGGTAGTGACCGCCGCCAACAGGGCGCGCAGCAGGCTCGCCGTCTGGGCTACCAGCGCCATCGCCAGCCATGCACCCACGCGCAGGGCTGCATTGCCCAGCCGGTCGGTGACGCGAAACGCGCGAATCAGCATCGTCCAGCCCTAATGGTGTGTGCTACCCCGCCATGCACTGCGGCGATCTTCGCAGATGCCACGTGCGAATTCTACATCCACACCCGCGCCCAAGACAAACAGCTCTGGCTTTCATTCTCACCGCAGCAAGTCCGCCGCAAAAGCGCTCAGCGCCGCCGTGCCGCCCGTGTGCCAGAACAGCACGCGCTGCCCCACGCGAAACTCGCCGCTCCGCACCAGACCGATTAGTCCGGCCAGCGCGCGCCCTGTGTAAACCGGATCGACCAGAATCCCTTCGGAACGGGCTAGCAGCCGGATCGCCTCGCGCTCCTGTTCCGTCACCACGGCGTACCCCGCCCCGCAATAACGATCATTGACCAGCACCTGCGCCGGATCGGGTTCCCAGCCCAGCCCCAAGGTGCTCGCTCCGGCGCGCGCCAGCTCTGTCACTCGCGCAGCCAGCCTGTCCGCCGGCATATCCACGCTGATACCCAGGATACGGGTTGTCGCCAGTTGTCCGCCCAGGTGCGCTCCCAAGAGCAAGCCCGCCTGCGTGCCGCCCGAACTGCTCGCGAAGACATGGGCGTCGAACCACCCGCGCGGCTCGATCTGTCCTGCCACCTCGCGCATGGCGTCCACATACCCCAGCAGACCATGCGCATTCGAACCGCCATAGGGAATGACATAGGGACGGTGTCCGGCCTCGCGTAGCGCCCGTTCCACCTGCGCGATGGTTTCGGTGTACGGGGCGCGCTCTTCTGTCCAGTGAATCTCCGCCCCCAGCAAATGATCCAGCAACAGGTTGCCGCTCACTTCAGCCGGTGCCACTCCGCCGGGCGCATATAACACCAGATGCGCCGCCAGACCCAGACTGGCCGCGCCCGCTGCTGTCTGCCGGGCGTGATTGGACTGCGTAGACCCCGCCGTGATCACACAATCCGCGCCCGCCTCAACCGCCTGCGCCAACAAAAACTCCAGCTTGCGGACCTTGTTGCCCCCTGTGGCCAATCCCGTCTGGTCGTCACGTTTGATGAACAGCGCCGGGCCACCCAGGTAGGCGCTCAGGCGAGGCAATGGCTGAATCGGTGTGGGTAGAAATGCCAGCCGGACGCGCGGCATCCGGTCGAGCGCAGCAAATGGATCGTGAGCAATAGGCATAACTGAACCTCTCAAAGGGTGATCGCCTCAGCCAGGCTCAGTATACTGGTGGGCAGTCTGGGCTGCAATAATGGCGAGCGGAGGCATATTGGCCGACCAGGACTTTATGAATCACGTTTCTCTTCCCGCGCCGGACGAGCGCGGTGCGATCATTCTGCTCAGTGGCAATCGTCGTAGCGGCAAGACCACCGTTCTGCGGCGAGTACGGCAGACCGCTCAGTCTCAGGGGTTGAGCACAGGGGGGGTCCTGTCCGTCGCCCGTTTCCGCGCAACCGAAAAAGTGGGCATTGACGTCATGGACGCAGCGACCGGCGTCACGTTCCCTCTGGCGGTGACAGGCACCGCAGGCATCATTCACACAGGGCGCTACAGCTTCGACCCGGCAGGGATCGCCGCTGGCCTGCGCTTCGCCGAAGCCGGACACACCGCCGACATCTTCTTCGTGGACGAGCTAGGCCCGCTGGAACTGGAGCGTAACCAGGGCTGGGTCGGTGTGCTGCCACTGATTGCCGCCCGCGCCTTTGGCGTGGCTTTTGTCGTCGTCCGCCCGGAGCTGCTGGCGCTGGCCCGCGCCCGCCTGGGTCTTCCCGACACCGCGCCCCTGCTACTCGTTGAGCCGTCCACCCGTGACACCCTGGCCGACCGGTTATGCGCGTGGGTGCAGCAGCGTTCTCGTCGTTAATCCCTGCGTTTCGGGAAGATGATCACTGCTTCGCCACGCTCGCGTTTCTTGCGCTCTTCCTCGTCGAGATCGAGCGCCCCTTCCAGTATTGTGCTGATCAGGCCGACCAGCAACCCGCCCAACACTGCCCAGCCGAAGCCATCTACTTCAAAGCGCCCTCCAGCCAGCGCGTCAGTCACCAGCAGCAGAATGCCGTTGATGACCAGCGCGAACAGCCCCAGCGTCAGGATGATCAGCGGACAACTGATCACCCAGATCACAGGTTTGAGCACGGCGTTGACCAGCCCAAACACCAGCGCGACAACGACCAGCGTCCCTATCCGGTCGTCGCGGATGTGAATCCCTGGCAATACCGCTGCCGTTGCCGCCAACGCCACCGCGTTGACCACCAGCCGCAAGACGAATGTGCGCACGGGCGTTCCTTTCTGCGCAGCCTAGACCGCGCGCTCGAACCGACCAAAGTTGTAATAGGCCGCGCACGCCCCCTCAGCGGAGACCATCGGCGCGCCCAGCGGATGGCGCGGCGTGCACTCGCACCCAAAGGCGGGGCACTCGTTGGGCTTCAGCACACCCTTGAGCACATCACCCGCACGGCATAGCGGCGACTCTGTCGCATGAATGTGTGTCACGGCGAACCGTCGCGCCGCATCGAACGCCGCGTATTCCTCGCGCAGACGCCAGCCGCTCTGGGGGATCAACCCTATTCCACGCCAGTTGCGGTCGCACGGCTCAAAAACCGTGTTGATCAGGTCCATTGCTGGCCGGTTGCCACCCTCCACCACCACTCGCGCGTAGGCGTTTTCGACAACAGCCCGCCCCTCCTCCAACTGCCGCACGGCCATCAGGATACCCTGGACGATGTCCAGCGGCTCGAAGCCTGTGACCACCATCGGCACGCGGTATTTCTCGACCAGCGGGTGATATTCCCAGTAGCCCATCACCGCGCACACATGCCCGGCCAACAGAAACCCCTGCACGTCTACGTCCGGCGCGCTGAGCAATGCATCGAGCACTGGCGGCACCCGCACATGCGACACCAACATCGAGAAGTTGGCGATCCCCTGTTGCCGCGCCTGATAGATCGCCATGGCGTTGGCCGGGGCGGTCGTCTCGAAGCCAACGCCGAAGAAAACGACCTCTTTGTCCGGATTCTGGCGGGCAATATTCAGGCACTCCAGCGGCGAATAGACCACGCGCACGTCGCCGCCATTGGCCTTCACCTGAAACAGGTCGCGTCCAGAACCAGGCACACGCAGCATGTCACCGAAGGAGACCATGATCGTATCTGGCAGGCTGGCGATGGCGATTGCCTGATCGATCAACTCCAGCGGCGTCACACATACCGGGCACCCTGGCCCGTGAATCATGGTGATCTGCTCCGGCAGCAACTGATCAATGCCGTGCCGGATGATCGAATGTGTCTGCCCGCCGCATACTTCCATCAGCCGCCAGGGGCGCGTTGTCACCCGGTGAATCTCGTCCAGAACCTCGCGCACACGCCGGGCATCGCGGTATTCGGTGATGTATTTCATGCTGCCTGCCTCCCGTCGAACACGGCGCTACTGCACCGTTCCATCGCCTGTTTCGCCCAACTCTTCGTCCAGCAAGCCGATCTGATTGAATAGCTCCAGCGTCTTTTGGGCTTCGGCCTCGTCAATCAGGTTGAGGGCAAAGCCCACGTGCACGATGGTATAGTCGCCCACCTGCGCTTCTGGCACATAGGCCAGGCACGTCTCGCGCACCACCCCGCCGAAGTCCACCCTGCCCATCTTCAGGCCGTTCTGCTCGTAGATTTCGATGATTCTCCCAGGAATGCCCAGGCACATGGTCTCCGCCTCCATACTCACGAATTGCAGACGCTGTACGCAGCAATGGCCGCCTGACCCAGCGCCAAGCCGCCGTCATTGGGCGGCACCAACTGGTGTACCAACACCGTGAAGCCGTCCCGCTCCAGCCTTTGCCGCGCAGCGCGCAGCAGTGTGCTGTTCTGGAACACGCCCCCGCTCAATGCCACTGTTCCAATGCCCGTCTCAGCCCGCGCCAGCGCGCACACCGCGCCGATCATCTGCGCCACGCCGTTATGAAAACGTGCCGAGAGCACAGGCACTGCCACCCCCGCCCGCAGATCGCGCAGCAAGGCCGCGAAGAGCGGCGCGGGGTCAATCTCGAACCCTTCCCCTTGCGCTTGCTGAATCGCCAGAGGATAAGCAGCGCGTTCGTCGGGATCGGCTGCCACCTCCAGCCAGATCGCCGCCTGCGCCTCATACGTCACTTCCTGCAATACGCCGGTCAGCGCCGCCACCGCGTCGAACAGCCGCCCCATGCTGGAAGTGAGCGGCGCGTTGAGCCGTCGCTCCAGTTGCTGGCGCAGGATGGTCTTTTCCTGCGCCGACGCGGCACGGACTGGCGGGAGGTCGTCGTCCCAGGGCAGACCAGCGCTCCACAGATGAGCCAGCGCCATGCGGTAGGGGCGCAGCGTCGCCGCATCGCCCCCTGGCAAAGACACGTAGCGCAGATGGGCAAAGCGCCGGTACTCCCCATAGCCGCCGATCAGAATCTCACCGCCCCAGATCGCGCCATCCGGCCCCAGCCCCGTCCCGTCGAAAATCACCCCGATGACCGGCTGATCCGGTGCTACCTTATGCTCCGCCAGGCAACTGGCCAGATGCGCATGATGATGCTGCACTGCCAGGCGACGTTCCGGTCGGCGCAAGGCATAGCGCGTCGCCAGATAGTCCGGATGCAGATCGTGCGCGATCACCTCCGGCTGCACACGGAAGAGCCGCTCCAGATGCGCGATGCTGTGCTCATAGGAACGCAGCGCCTCGTAATTGCTCAGGTCGCCGATGTGCTGGCTCATGAACGCGTACCGGTCGCGCACCAGGCAGAAAGTGTTTTTCAGTTCAGCGCCCGTCGCCAACAACGACGGCGCGTCGAACGGCAGAGGGATCGGATAGGGTGCATATCCCCGCGACCGGCGCAGGGGCATGATCCCATTCGCATCTGCCCGCACCACAGAATCATCGCAACGGATATGAATGTCCCGGTTGTGCAGCAGGAAGGCGTCGGCCAGCGCTCCCAACCGCTGTAGCGCGTCTTCGTTGTCGGTAGCGATCGGCTCCTCGCTGTAGTTACCGCTGGTCATCACCAGTGCGATCGGGAAGTCCGACGCGCGCTCCAGCAACAGATGGTGTAGCGGTGTATAGGGCAACATGACCCCCAGTTCACGCAGACCTGGTGCAACATCGGGCACAACTGGCCCGCCGGCTCGTAGGGGCAACAGCACAATCGGTCGCTCTGCCCCCTGTAGCACAGTCACCGCCTCCGCACTGACCTCACACACCGCCCGGACAGCGTCCAGGTCGGGCATCATCACTGCAAAAGGTTTGGCTGCCCGTCCCTTGCGCGCGCGGAGCGTCTGCACAGCTTGCGCGTTAGTCGCGTCGCACGCCAGATGAAAGCCGCCCACCCCTTTGATCGCCACAATGTATCCGGCCCGCAACAATGCTCGCGTCGCTGCGAGCGGGTCGGCAGGCAGGGCATCCCATCCCGCCGGTGTGCCCAGCGCCGGACTGGGCAACAATTCCAACTGCGGCCCACATACCGGACAGGCGTTGGGCTGCGCGTGAAAGCGGCGATCCAGCGGATCGTCATACTCTCGCTGGCACTGCGGGCACATGGTGAACGATGCCATGGTCGTCTGAGGCCGGTCATAGGGGATACCCCGAATGATCGTGAAGCGCGGCCCGCAGTTGGTGCAGTTGGTAAAAGGATAGCGGTAACGCCGGTCAGCCGGGTCGAAGACCTCGGCCAGGCAGTCATCGCATGTTGCTACATCGGGCGAGATCGGCTGATAGGCTCCCTCCACCGCCTGGCTGTGCTGAATCTCGAAGCGCGTGTAGCCGTTGGCAGGGATCGCCTGCACAGTCATCGCCTCAATGCGCGACAACGGCGGCGCTTCGGCGCGGATCGCAGCCACGAAGGCATCCAACGCCTCGCCTGTCCCCTCGACTTCGATCTCAACCCCTGCCGACGTGTTGCGCACCCAGCCACACAGACCATGGCGCAGCGCCAGCGTGTAGATAAAGGGACGAAAGCCAACGCCCTGCACCACACCGCTGATATGAATGCGCCGGGCGGATACATCAGAAGTGCTCACGCTATTTCGCCGCGCCTCGCCCATTGATCTGTGCGCGCAACCATGTCAGCCAGGCGTCGAATCCTTCGCCCGTGCGGCAGGAGATCGGCAAGAAAGTCACGCCGGGGTTGAGCGCCTCCACTCCGCGCCGGAAGTATTCCACGTCGAAGCCCATGTATTCCTGCAAGTCCATCTTGTTCAGCAGCAATACATCCGCCCCGCGGAACATCTGCGGATATTTGTAGGGTTTGTCATCGCCCTCTGGCACGCTGGCAATGACCACGTTGAGATGCACGCCCAGCTTGAACGCCGCCGGGCAGATCAGGTTGCCCACGTTCTCGATGATCAGCAGATCGAGCGCGTCCAGGTTCAGGGAAGGCAACGCCCGGTAGACCATGTTGGCGTCCAGATGACACTCGCCGCCCGTGTTGATCAGCGAGACAGGGATACCCATCCCCGCCAGTTCGCGCAGATCGAGGTCTACGATATCTCCGTCCATCACGCCGATGCGCACCTCGTCCATCAGTGCGCGCACCGTGCGCACGATCACGCTCGTCTTGCCTCCTCCGGGCGAGGCCATGAAATTAACCGCCAACACCCCTGCCTGATTGAGCCGGCGGTGCACTTCCTCGGCCAGTTGATCGTTAGCATTCAGGATGTTCTCTACGACCGGAATCTTGTTGCTCATACGTTTTCCTCAAGGGGTTTGCCCAGGGCCGGGCTGCGGCTCGGCCAGATCAACCTCAATGCTGTCCAGGTAGAACTCTTCCCCGCCCACCACACTCACCGCGAAACTGCCGCAAGCTGGGCACACGTAATCATTGCGGCCCAGCGCGAACTCATGACCACACTGCCGGCAACGCAGTTTCGCAGGGACACGCACAAAGTTGAGCCGCGCCTCCTGCGCGATTGTCCCTGCGCTGATGATGTCCCAGTAGAACTGCACCGAGTCATCAACAATGCTCGACAGCTCGCCGATCACCAGATTGATCTCGCGGATGCGCACCGCGCCCGCCTGCTGCGCGTGACGCAGGGCAATTTCCAGGATATTCTGCGTGACGCTCAGTTCATGCACTGGCACGCATCCTTTTTTCTAAACCAGCATCAAGTAAATCATAGCATGGACTGCCGGGGCTTCCAGGTGACAAAAGTGAGGTCGCTAAGGTGCTTTTGCGCGGAGTCTGGCGCATCGGCAGCGCCGCAAACCTCAGAACCCCTGGTAAATCCATTGCGGCGCGTTATCTGTGGTGACGATAATCACCAGCACCAGGATCGCGCACAGCAGCAGCGCAAACAGATTCTCGCGGCTGAAGATGTGCCTCAGCAAACTGCGGAACCAGGCCATCATCAGTCCCCTTCCTGAATACCGAGCACCTGCTCCATGAACTTCTTGCGGTTGGCGGCGCGCGCGATCTTCCCGCTGGAAGTCTTGAGCAGCCACTTCGGCCCCACCAGGTGCACATAGCGCGCCGTCACGTCGGTCGTCTGCACCACGCGGGCGCGAATTTCACGGACGATGCGCCCGTGCTCCTGGGGGTCTTGCGTGTCTACCTCGCAGACAACTGCAATGTCTTCTGTGCCCAGGTCTTCATTGGGCACACCGAAAGCCACCGTGCGCCCCGGATGCACCCCCTCGATATTGTTGATCGCATTCTCGATATCCTGGGGATAGATATTCTTGCCGCCGACGATGATCAGGTCTTTCTGCCGCCCAGTGATGTATAACTCTCCATCGGCCAGATATCCCAGATCGCCCGTGAAATACCACCCATCTTCCAATGCCTTGGCCGTCGCATCGGGGCGACGATAGTAGCCGCTGAGCATACAGTTGCTGCGCAGGGCCACCTCCCCCACATGACGCTCAGGCAGGTCACGGCGGGCAGCATCTACGATGCGAACTTCGGTGTGTGGGATCGGTCGCCCACACGAGACCATCACCACCGTCGGGCCATCGCTTCCGTCGGACGGGCGCGCGATCCCCTGCTCCATCAACGCTCTGCGGTCAATCACATCCAGGCGCGGGGGGATGCCCAATGCGCTTTGGGTGACGGCAAAAGTGTTCTCCGCCATGGCATAGCACGTCTGCAAGGCGCGCCCGTCCAGGCCATAGGGCGCGTAGAACTCACCAAAGAGAACATAGCTGTCGTGCCGCACCGGCTCAGAACAGTTGATCAATGCCCGCAGACTCGATAGATCAATCCCATCCAGCGCCACTTTGCGGACTCGCGTCGCCATGAAGTTGTAGGCGAAGTTCGGCAGCCAGCACAACGTACCCCGATAGTCACGAATCGCCCGCAGCAGCACCAACGGATCGCGCACCCAGTGGAAGGGCGAGATCAGCACCAGATGCACCCCCTGCACAATGGGCATGAGGAAACCAGCAATCAGCCCCATATCGTGATAAAGCGGCAGCCAGCTCACCACGACATCGTCCGGGCGCAGGTTGATCGCCGCACTGTAAGCCGCGATCTGATTCAACACCGCACCGTGTGCCAGCATCACCCCTTTCTGCAAGCCGGTGCTGCCAGACGAATGCTGCAAGAAAGCCGTATCCGTTGGCTGCGATGGCGCGCGCCCCAGGTAATCACTCAGGTTCCCCTCCGGCTCCAATTCCTCAATGTTCAGAATTGCGGCCAGGGTAGAAATTCCTGCCAGTCTCTCGCGCAGAGCGGGCAGCATGTCCGCATAGGTGATGACTGCCCGCACCTCCGAGAGCGTCACCAGTTGTCGCACGCTCTGGTAATAATGTTCTGGGTCGAGCTTAGGGGTCAGGAAGGGCATGATCGAGGGGATCGCCCCCAGCAACATCGCCCCCCAGAAAGCGTACAGCACCTCGCCACCGTGCTGCAGCACCAGCACCACCAGATCGCCCCGCTGCACGCCAACCTTTTCCAGCGCCCGCGCATAGCGGGCCGCCTGTTCAAAAAAGGCGCGACAGCCAATCGTCTGCGTCTCGTCGGGCTGAATGAGCGTGAGAGCAGTACGATCGGGTACGGTCTCAACCAGATGACGCGCGCAGGCGATCAGGGTATCTGGAATATGATCCAGGCGCACAGGCAGGGGAAACTCAAGAGGGGCAGTCGGGGTTATAGTCATCGGAATCAGGGCGCATTATAATCATCTGCGACGTTTCGCGCCGATTATAACCGGTTCCCAGGCGCTGCCCAGAGCAACCCTGGCAAACTGTCTGATACATTTTGCACGCGACCCTGGTCTGTCGTCCCAAGCGGTTCAGCGCATGCTGTAGAATTTGCCCCGTCTCCTGCCAGTATCCTTAAGGCGAACTGTACCTTTGGTTTTTGGGCGAAAGCGTGTAAGCTAATTCCTGCGCCGAACTGGTGAATTGGGGGACGTAACCATGAGCCAGGAAGTCAGCGGCATCACCCAGACTCTCTCGCGCGAGCGCTGGAATCAGGCTCGCCGCAAGGCGTTCTGGCAGAAACTCTCCAGCTCGCTAGGGCTGAGCAAGCAGCCGGTCAATCTGCTGTCGTTCGAAGAGGTGCAGCACAAACTGCGCCTGACGCAGAGTTCCTACCGCGGTCTGCAGCAGGTCGAATTGGATAAGATCGTCGGCAGTGTCGGGCGCTACCACGACTTCACGCGCACCTTTCTCCCCCTCATCGAGGGTGATCGGGTACGCTGGCAGCGCATCGCCGAACTCCAGTACGAACAGGGTCTCCCCCCCATCGAACTGTACAAAGTCGGCGAAGCCTACTTCGTCAAAGACGGCAACCATCGCGTCTCCGTTGCCCGCGAGTTTGGGGCCAAGACCATCGAAGCCTATGTCTGGGAGTATGAGACGCCTGTCGGCGGTCTGTCTGTAACCGCCGGAGACGTTCTCGACGACCTCATCGTCAAAGCAGAATATCGCGCCTTCCTGGATCGCACCCGCCTCGATCTCAGCCATCCAGAGCAGAACATTGTCCTCACCGAGCCGGGCATGTACCCGGAACTGGAACTGGAAATCGAGCTTTACCGCCAGAATCTGGAGCGCATTGACGGCGAGCCGCATACCTATCAGCAGGCAGCGGCTGACTGGTACGAGATGGTCTATACCCTGGCGGTAGACATTATCCGCGAGTCCGGCGTCCTGGAGATTTTCCCTGGGCGCACCGAAGCCGATCTCTACGTCTGGGTGACGCGACACCGCAAAGAACTGGCCGAACAATATGGCGAGACACTACACCTGCGCGACGTAGTGGCTCGCATCGCCGAGCGCCGCCGACGCCCCGCCTTTTGGGAGCGCATTGTCCAGACGACCACCCGTTCGGTCAAGGCAGTGATGACTACCTTTGCTCCGCCGCCCAGCGCCGCCGAGGAATTCATCATCCCGCCCCGCGACGATGAGCCAATGGGGCGGCTGCTCGCCTCGTTACAGACTACTGAGCCAGAGATGACCTATCGTGGTGAGCGGGGTGAAGCCTGGCGAGCCTGGCGCAGCGCCCTGCGCGCCAAGGTTACAGAACTGCTTAACCTGAACTACGTGCCAGCAGATGGCGCGGCAATCGAGATTGTGGAATACACCACCGTCAGCGGCGTCGAGCGCACTAAGCTGTTGTTGCCAGCCGCCGATGGGTTATCCCTCCCGGCTTATCTGCTCGCTCCTGCTGACCGCGACGGCCCGCTGCCCGGTCTGATCGTCTTTCCCGGACACGGCACCATCCGCGAAACCGCGGGTCTGGAAACGGGCCTCCCTCAGGCCAACGCGCTGGCCCTGGCCCAGGTGGGCTATGTCGCGCTCACTTTCGAAGAGCGCGGCTTCGGTGAACTCGGTCAGGTGGATCACGAGGGGCTGGATAGCGCCGCGCGGCTGCTGGGCCGTACCTGGCTGACTATGATCCTGGAAGACGCCCTGCGCGCTCTAGACTACCTGCAAAGTCGTTCGGATGTGCAAGCCGACCGCTTGGGAGCCACCGGCCTGGGCCTGGGCGCGGGGTTGGCGCTCTACCTGGCCGCTCTGGACGAGCGGGTTCGCGCGACGGTCATCCAGAATTATGTGGGCGGCGGTATTGATGTGCTCGCTGTGCGCGGCCACGGCTGCGACTTCGTCCCTGGGCTGCGCCGCTATGCCGACTTCAGTGATATCGCCCGACTGATCGCTCCTCGCCCCGTGCTTTACGCTTACCCACGAGGACGAGCCACCACACGCATGGCCCGTATGTGGTTCGACCGCACTCGTCCGCTCTACGAAGCGTTTCGCTGCCCCGATCGAGTGCGTTTTGTCGAGCACGAAGCGGGCACGCGCTACCATTGTCCGCCTGCCCGTCAGTGGTTCGATCGCTGGCTGGTAGAGGAAGAAGATACCAGCGTCCTGCTGTGGGCCCCCAGAGAATGACCAGTAGGCGGTTAGATGGTCACCATTCGTCCGGCGTTGAGGACAAAGAGGGTCGCGCTATGCTCGTCGGCCTCGGCAGGTGTGGAACAGGTCTGGCGGATGAGTTGCAGCGCCTCGTCGAGCCGTCCCTCATCAACGCCCACCAACAACGTATCACTGCGCCGCCGCAGAAAACCTCCCAGGCTGCTGAACTCGGTCACCTGGAAACCAGCATCAAGCAGCCTGCGCAGCAGTGCATCGTGTTCTCTGCGAACCACCACGACGATCAGCTTGGTGCTCATGTCTGCTCGAAATGCTCCACGTCGAGCACGAATACCGTCGCGCCGCCCACTTCGACTTCCACGAATGCGCCCATCATGGCCGCCGATTCGACCAGGTTAGGGCCAGCAGGGATCAGGCGGGTACGGCGTTCACACGTCTGCCTGAGAATGCCGATCACTGCATCAACTGCCGTGTCGTCTACCCCACACAACAGAGTGGTGTTGCCCACTCTGAAGAAACCACCTGTGCTGGCCACGCGCGTCACCCGATAACCAGCCTGAGTCAGCGCGTTGATGGTGCGATCGGCGTCCTGATCCTGCACAACAGCGATAATCAACTTCATGGGCAAGGTCGCTCCTGTTCGCCCTACATTTTGTCATTACGATACCATATAACAGGCTCGGCTGACAATCTGATCTCCGCGCAGCGAAAGGGAACATCATGCGCTTCTCACAACCAGACCCCGCCCAAGGCCCGCTCTACCCCCAGGCGTTGGCCGTGCTGGAAGCAGCCCTGGCCGCCGCCGATCCAGCGCAGGCCGTCCACCGGGCGCTGCATCGCGAAGGGGATATCCTCTTCGTTGACGACCGCCCTTACGATCTGCGACAGTTTCGTCGCGTCCTGGTCGTCGGCGCGGGCAAGGCGACCGCTCCCATGGCCCATGCAGTCGAAGGTCTGCTGGGCGATCGTATTACCGCTGGCACGGTCACAGTCAAGTATGGCTATACCGCGCCCACGAGGGTGATTACCGTGCGCGAAGCCGGTCATCCTATCCCCGACGAAGCTGGCGTCGCCGCCACGCAAGCCATCGCGAACCTCCTGCACGACACCACCGCTGACGACCTGGTTCTGTGCCTGATCTCTGGCGGCGGCTCGGCCCTCATGCCCTTGCCTGTGCCGGGCGTCTCGCTGACCGATCTGCAGGCGCTCACCGAAGCTCTGTTGCGTTCTGGCGCGCCCATTCAGGCGCTGAATACTGTCCGCAAGCACCTGTCCCAGGTAGCCGGCGGACAACTGGCCCGGCTGGCCTATCCGGCCACCGTCGTTGCGTTGATCGTATCCGACGTAGTCGGCAGCCCGCTCGATGTGATCGCCTCTGGCCCCACCGTCGCCGATGAGTCCACCTTCGAGCAGGCGTGGCAGGTATTAGAACGCTACGGCGTGCTGGAACACATCTCCGCGCCGATCCATCAGCATCTGCAACGTGGTCTCTCCGGTGAGATTCCCGACACCCCCAAGCCCGGCGACCCAGCCCTGGCGCGCGTACATAACGTCATCGTCACCGACAACGCCCATGCCGCCGCTGCTGCAGTTGACAAAGCGACCGCCCTGGGTTTCAACGCCCTGCTGCTGACCACCTATCTGGAAGGCGAAGCGCGCGAGATCGGGCGGGTATTGGCAGCGCTCGCGAAGGAAATCGCCTGGCGCGGGCATCCTTTGCCGCCACCTGCCTGCCTCATCGCTGGCGGCGAGACGACGGTCACCGTGCGCGGCCAGGGTACGGGCGGGCGCAACCAGGAAGTAGCTCTATCCGCTGCCCTGGCCATCCAGGACTTGCCAGGAGTAGTGATCGCCAGCCTGGCCACCGACGGCACCGATGGCCCCACCGACGCCGCCGGGGGCCTGGTAGACGGCCTCACCATCGCCCGCGGTCAGGGGCGAGGCGCAGACCCCCTCGCCGCCCTGCGCGACAATGACGCCTATCATTTTCTGGAACGGGCGGGGGCGCTGCTGATCACCGGCCCCACCAATACCAACGTCAACGATCTGCTGGCTGTCTTCGTCGGCACTCCTGCCCAGAGTTGAGGCGCGTAGCCTAATAGCAGGGCAACCGTCACCAGCGTACTATGCAAGCACCGCTCGGCAGCAGTAGAATCGAGGTACATACAACAGGTCGGGCGCGACGTTCGACCTCAAACGAGACGGAGTAGCTACTCAAGGGAGGAGCGATGATGAAAACAGGAAGGCTGGCGCTGACCCTGGCGCTGGCACTCAGTCTGGCTGGCGTCGCCTTTGCTGCCCTGCAGGGAGTCGCGGTGCTGGCCCAGGGCGACCCAGGGCCAGGTCTGATCGTATACGCTTCAGATCGTTCCGGTAACTACGAGATTTACGTCCTCAATCCTCAGACGGGCTTGACCGCACAATTGACCAACGAGCCCGGCAACGATATCGAGCCGCAATGGTCGCCTGACGGGACGTTGATCGTCTTTGCCTCCGACCGCGACGGCGACTACGAGCTGTACGTGATAACCGCCGAAGGCGAAGACCTGCGTAAGCTGACCAACAACATGGCCGAAGACCGTCAGCCACGCTGGCAGCCAGATGGCGAGAACATTGTCTATGTCTCGGATGTCAATGGCCAGTGGGATCTTTACATGGTCTCGGCAGACGGGACCATCGTCCGTCAGCTCACCAACGATCCGGCTGACGAGCGCGGGCCTGGCGTACCCGGAACGGGCGTCCTGCCGCCAGTGGGCACGCCGACGACCGTCGTAATGCCGGTCACGCCGACGCCCATCCTGCCCGACGCAGTGGTCAACGCCAGCACGCTCAACGTGCGTGCCAACCCTGGAGAAGGAGCAACCATCCTCACCAAGATTCCGCAGGGCACGCAGCTACGTATTCTGGGACGCTACTTCGACAATACCTGGGTCCAGGTACAACTACCCAACGGCACAGTCGGTTGGGTCTATCGGCCTTTGCTCACCATCAATATTGATCTGACTACAGTGCCGGTGCTCAACGTGCAGTTCATCCCTCCGCCGCCCACCGCCACGCCAACGGCCACCGTCCCAGCCGTCCCGCAGACCTACATTGACTTCCGCGCCAGCGCCACGGTGATCAACAAGGGCCAGTGCGTGACCATCGCCTGGGATGTAGAGGGCATCAAGGAAGTGTACTATCAGGGCGTCGGGGTGACCGGTCACGAGAGCCGCCAGGAATGCCCGCAGGCCACCACCACCTATCACCTGCGCGTCATCCGGCTGGACAATGTGGAGGACAACCGCTACATCACTGTCACCGTTAACCCGTAAGCCGATCCTCTCTGCAGCATAAAGCCACACAGCCCCGTTCATCTTGAGCGGGGCTGTGCCTTTTCAGCGGGGAACGCTTCTGTCCATGGGAGACAAGGCCCCTCCGTTGGATAGCCGTCGTTGCCGCAACCGGCGGTAGCTATCCATATCGTCCCGTGCCAGCCGGTCGTCGCCCGGCGCGCCGCGCTGCAGATAGGTCAGGTGTCGGTTGAAATGCGCTTCAGCATAGTAAGGGTCTATGTGCAGCGCATAAGTGAAATCTGCAATGGCCTCGTCGAACATGCCCAGTTGCTTGTAGGCAATGCCGCGGTTGTGATACACGGCGGGGTCGTTGGGGTCGAGCTTCATAGCCTGATCGTAGTCGGCCAGGGCTGCATTGAGCCGCCCCAATTCCGAGTGCGCATTACCCCGGTTGTAGAAGGCCAGCGCGAAATCAGGCTTGAGCTGAATAGCGCGATTGTAGTCAGCGATCGCCTCTTCCAGTTGCCCCAACGCGTGCCTTGCAACGCCGCGATTGTGATATGCGGACGGGTTGTCCGGCAACAGACGCACTGCTTCGTCATAATCGGACAGCGCGCGCTCATAGTTGCCCATGGCGTAATACGTATCGGCCCGCGCCAGATAGGCCAACCCATCCGCTGGGTTCAGGCGCAACGCCTGATTGAGGTCTTCGATGGCAGGCGAGAAACTGCCCAGCGCGCTGTAAATCGTCCCGCGCCCGCGATACGCTTCGGCCAGCGAGTCGTCCAGGCGGATGGCCTGAATGTAGTCTTTCAGCGCGTCCTGCTCGCGGCCCAGAGCCTGATAGGTCTGCCCGCGCAGCAGGTAACTCCAGGCGTCCGCGGGGTTCAGCAGTATGGCGCGATCCAGGTCCTTGAGCGCTTCTTCGTATTTGCCCTGGCTGTAATAGATCGAGCCGCGCATGGCGTGCGCCGGCGTTCCATCGGGATCAAGCTCGATCGCGCGCGTGTAATCGGCCACTGCTTCGTCGGGCTTGCCCAGCAATTCGAACGTCAGGCCCCGGTCATAATAGGCCGCGGCTTTAGTCGGCGCGTGACGAATCGCTTCCGAAAATGCAACCAGGGCATGGGCATGTTTGCCCTGAATGCGCAACAGCAAGCCCTGGTTGTAATGCGCCTCGTAGTTGGAACCATCCAGGCGAATTGCCTCGGCGTAGTCTTCCAGCGCCCGCTCATAGTGACCGAGCTTGTGATAACACATGCCCCGGCTGAAATACATGGCGGCGTTGGTCGGGTCGAGGCTGAGCGCCCGGCTATACATCTTGATGGCGTTGGTATAGTCGAAATTGTCGAAAGCCGCGTTGCCCTGTTCGAACAACAGCAAAGCCGCCTGTGGGTCGCGCTGCGGAGCCTTGATCCGCGCCATCAACTGACGCAACGCACCGGCATAGTCGCGGCTGAAGTCCACCACCATCGCGTTTTCCAGTTGATACGGCACAGGCGTGTTGTCCAGGCTGGCAACGATGATCGGTTTGTTCAGCTTGCTGAAATGAATCCACTCGCTCTCCACTTCGTGCGACTCTTCAGCATAGCGCGACCAGACCAGGACCATGTGTGTAGCCCCAGCCAGCGCACGAGTGATCGCCTGGTTCCAGTGTTGCCCGTTGGCAATATCGCGCCGGTCGATCCACGCTCCCACGCCGAGCTTGTGCAGATCGTCATAGAGACGCAGCGCGAAAGCTTCGTCCGCATTGGCATAATTGATGAAGACCACGGTAGCCGCTTCTGTCATGCTGACCATTCCATTCTATCTCTGGCGACACCGGAGCCTGCTGCGTTGCGAGTCTGTTGCGCGCCGGCTACAGAGTCCCCCTGTCACACTGTAGCACAGACCTGAAAATCGGGCTAGAGCACGAAAATGCTGAAGAACAACTCTACGGCCTGGGCGATATCTCCCCACAGCAGCATCATCAACACCGCCAGCAGGATCAGCCCCACCCGCACCAGCACTTTTTTGGCATCATGGCTGACAAAGAGATGGTACCCCCACGAATTGACCGTCAGCGCGATTAGGGGCCGGTGCCGCGGCTCCCGCACGGGAGGCGAGCCATAAGAAAACAGCACATCTCCATCGTATACGACTCGCTCTCGCTCATCCGCTGCGTCACGATGTGGACTGCGTGTCCGCTCTTCTTCTCGCCAGGGGGGCGTCCGCTCGCCGTTGCCGCGGGCCGTCCAATCAGATGCCGGCATATGTTCCGCCGGAGGTATTACCAGGTCGTCGGCTTCGATAATCTCTTCCTCCTCATCAGCCCGTGCCACATAGGGCGGCCAGGCCGATGACCTGCGACGAGGATCGCTGGGTAACAGGCTTGCTGAATCCATTGGCACCGCTCCTCGCCACTGGCGCTATCCCAACAGCGCAATGAGCGCACCGCACAGAATCGCCAGAGCCGCCAGCCATCCTCCTACCGCTGCTGGCACAACAGCGCGACGTGGACAGCCCGCTTGACAGATGCTCACGTTCCCGCGCGCGTCCACACAGACCTGCACCACCCCAGCGGTAGTCTTGGACGAGCCGCGTACTGGCTTGACGATCCCCACAGTCAGGTTTCGTTCGGCGAAAAAATCAATGGTCGCCAGGTAATGCCCATCAAAACCGCTGGCGACATCGATCACCCGTCGCCGCTGTTCCTGAGGCGACAGACAGGCAGAGGAAGCCTCCACCGGGGCTGCCTGCGCACGCTGATCTGTCGCAGGCGCGGTTTCCAACGTGTTCCGGTGAGCCAGAGCCACACGTCGACCCTGGCTACCCCGCATGGCCCTATCCTGCAACAGCCGTTCTCTGGCCGAAGCAGCCGAGCCTTCTGAAAGAAGTCCTGTAGCGAGACGACGGAATAAAACCATATGGCCCCCCACCAAATCATCTACCCGCTTACCGACTGAAACATCCCCAGGCAGCACATGCGCCTGCGGCATTCTGTGCCCGCCACCAGAGAAGCGCCTTCGCTGGCTGCTAGGTCAGCCTCTCTTGAGGATGCTCTGGCCCCTTCGTGGTGGGATGTGGAAAAGTCCCCCAATGACCCGCTGCTGCTCAAGCAACCAGGTAGGAGTTCATACCATTTTTGAACTTTGATCAAACCCAATTCCCACCTGATTTCTATTGTAGAGATTCTTGGTAGAAAGTCAATTAAGTCGAAGGTAGACAATATTTGCAGGGCTGTTGTCCGCTAACTCTCCGACAAACATCAAAAAAACAATCCGGCGGTGAGAGATGCCCGCTCACCGCCGGAGTTGTGCTCAGTGTGGCACGCCGTGCCAATGACTACTCCTCGTCAAAGTCGTCGAGTTCTTCCTCGTCTGCGACCGCCTCCAGGGACGATATTTCATCCTCGTCATCAACGACCGGGAAGGTGTCTTCTTCCTCGTCCTCGACCAGGTCTTCCTCTTCTTCCTCGACTTCTTCCTCTTCGTAGTCTTCGGCGATCTCGTCTTCTTCCAGTTCACCCAGCTCTGGCACGCGCTCTTCGTCCAGCAGTTCGTCGTCTTCCTCGTCCTCGTCCTCGGCAGCGGCACCGCTGAGCACGAACCTGGCCTCCAGTTCGTCCTTGTTGACGGCCATCTGCCGCTCCTGATAGGCCTGGAAACCCGTGCCCGCCGGAATGAGCTTGCCGATGATCACGTTTTCCTTCAGGCCGTAGAGCTTGTCTACCTTGCCTTCGATGGCGGCTCCGGCCAGCACTTTAATGGTGTGCTGGAAGCTCGACGCCGACAGGAAGCTCTCCGTCGAAAGCGCCGCCTTGGTGACGCCAAGCAACACCGGCACCGCCGACGCCGGCTCCTTGCCTTCGGCGATCAGGCGCTCGTTCATAGCCAGCAGGTCCAGCTTGTCCACCAGTTCGCCAGGCAGCAACTCGCTGTCACCGCTGCGCGTGATCTGCACCTTGCTCATCATCTTGCGGATGATGATCTCGAAGTGCTTATCGGCGATGTTCACGCCCTGGTTGCGGTAGACTTTCTGCAACTCGTTCAGCAGGTAGTGCTGTGCCGCTTCCTGACCCTGGATACGCAGGATACGGTGCGGGTTCTTGGAGCCTTCGGTGATCTGCTGCCCCGCCGACACCTGCATTCCATCGTACACGTCCTCCAGCAGACGCGCGTTCTGCGGGATTTCGTAGTCGCGGATGTCCTCGATCTCGTCGCGGACGTACAGCCGCCCGTCTTCGAAGTACACCTCGCCGACCATCTCGGTGACCAGGGTCTCCTCGCCTTCGGGAGACTCGGCCAGGGCCTGCCCTTCGCGCACGCGCTCGCCGTCCTGTACCAGGATCGTCCAGCCTTCGGGCACATCGTAAGCCTGGCTGATCACTTCGCTGTTGATCACGCGGGCAATGCGCACGCCTTCCTTGCGCAGCAGGCGCAGCGTGCCGCTGATGTCCACCACGACGGCTTCGCCCTTCGGTTTCTTGCGCGCTTCGAATAGCTCTTCCACGCGCGGCAGACCGCTGGTGATGTCACCGCCACCGGAGGCCACACCACCGGTGTGGAAGGTACGCAGGGTAAGCTGTGTGCCCGGCTCACCGATGGACTGCGCCGCCACAATACCCACCGCCGCGCCAACTTCCACCATTTCGCCGCGTCCCAGGTCGCGCCCATAGCACATCGCGCAGATGCCATGCACCAGCGCGCAGGTCATCGGGCTGCGCACGTAGGCGTATTCCACCATCTCCCGCTCCATCAGATCGGCGATGTCTTCGTCAATCATCTGATTGCGGTCAACGATGAGTTCCCCTGTCTTCGGGTGATAGACAGGTCGCGCCGCCACACGCCCTACCAGGCGCTCGCTGAAGGACTGCCCGGCCACGTCTACTTCGGGCAGCGGGACACCGCGCGCGTCCTGATTGTTGGGGTGCGCCGGGTTAGGAATGCGAATGCCCGCCTTGGTGCCGCAATCGTGCCGGTTGATGATCACGTCCTGCGCCACATCCACTAGACGGCGCGTCATATACCCCGCGTCTGCCGTGCGCAAGGCCGTGTCCGCCAGACCCTTACGCGCGCCATGGGTCGAGATGAAGTATTCCAGCGCTGTCAGGCCCATGCGGAAGTGACTCTTGATCGGCAGGTCAATGATGCGCCCCGACGGGTCGGCCATCAGACCGCGCATACCGGCAAGCTGCGTGATGGGGCCGAAACCGCCTTTGGTAGACCCCGACAGCGCCATCACCGCGATTGGCCCGAAAGGATCGAGCGTGTCGCTGATGACGTTCTTCAGCTCAGACTTGGCGCGGTTCCAGCTATCAATGGTGATCTGATAGCGCTCTTCTTCCGTCAGCAGACCGCGCCGGAAGTCGCGCTGTGCTGTCTCTACTGTTTGCTGTGCCTCGGCCAGGATCGTCTCGCGCTCAGCGGGAACGGTCAGGTCAGACACAGCGATCGTCGTGCCAGACACCGTCGCATAGTGGAAACCGATGTTCTTGATCGCGTCCACCACCTCGGTCGTGCGATCCGGGCCATAGCGCTGATAGACGCGCGCCACCAGCTTTTGCAGGCTCTTCTTGGAGAGCGTCTCCTGCACGAAGCGCATTTCGTCCGGCAGGATGCGGTTGAACAGCGCGCGCCCCACCGTCGTGATCTCCGGTTCCGGCTGCGGCGGGTGATTGGGATCGTCGTAGTAGTTGCCCAGCAAGATCGGCGTGTGCAGGTCAACTACGCCCAGGCCGTAGAGGTATTCCACCTCGTCCATGTCCACGACCAGCCGCCGCTCGTACAGGTTAGCCAGCACCAGCGGCAGGTCGGGGTTCTTGCGCAAAAACTGGTAGAACTCGTAGCCGTTGTGCACTGCTGCGTCGAACTCACCGTTGAGCAGCCCTTCGACAAGCTGATCGAACGCCTTGCGCTGCCGCCCATCTACGGTGATGTTCTTGAGCACCACCACCTCGTTGTGTAGATCAATCTCACGGCGCTCTACCTGGCGCAAGCCCGCCGAATTGTCCACCACGCCGATGCGGTACCCGCCGCGCTGCAGCGCTTCCCACGTGCGGAACTCGTCGGCCCGTTCGGCCAGGCAAATGATCTCTGCCGAGGGATCCATCGTCAGGTAATAGTTGCCCAGCACCATATCCTTGGCGGGTGCAACGACCGGCGAGCCATCGGCAGGCTTGAGCAGATTCTTGGTGCTCAGCATCAACTCACGGGCTTCCTGCACCGCCTTGTCGCTCAGGGGGACGTGCACCGCCATCTGGTCACCGTCGAAGTCAGCGTTGAAGGCCGCGCAGACCAGCGGGTGAATCTGGATCGCCTTACCCTCGACCAGCAGCGGCTCGAAAGCCTGAATGCCCAGACGGTGCAGCGTCGGCGCGCGGTTGAGCAACACCGGCCGCTCTTTGATCACTTCTTCGAGCACTTCCCAGACCTCTGGCCGTTCGCGCTCGATGATGCGCTTGGCCCCCTTGACGTTGCTGGCGTACTTGTATTGCACCAGCTTGCTGATCACGAAGGGGCGATAGAGTTCCAGCGCCATGATCTTGGGCAGGCCGCACTGATGCAGCTTGAGCTTGGGGCCGATGACGATCACCGAACGGCCCGAATAGTCCACGCGCTTGCCCAACAGATTGCGGCGGAAGCGGCCCTTCTTGCCCTTGAGCATATCGCTCAGCGACTTCAGTTCGCGCCGCCCACGACGGCTCAACGCCTTGCCGCGCTGACTGTTGTCAATCAGGCTATCCACCGCCTCCTGCAACATGCGCTTTTCGTTGCGCACGATCACGTCTGGCGCGCCCAGTTCAAGCAAGCGCTTCAGACGGTTGTTGCGGTTGATCACACGCCGGTACAGGTCGTTGAGGTCAGACGTGGCAAAACGCCCACCATCGAGTTGCACCATGGGGCGCAAATCGGGCGGGATCACTGGCAACACCGTCAGGATCATCCATTCGGGACGGTTGTTGCTCTTGATCAGGCTTTCGACCACGCGCAGGCGCTTGGTCGCTTTCTTACGGCGCTGCTTGCTGCGCGTCGTGCGCACTTCGTGCCACAGTTCTTCGCGCAGCTTCTCCAGGTCCATGTGCTTGAGAATTTCCAGGAACGCCTCAGCGCCCATCCCCGCCTTGAAGACCTGACCGTACTTCTGCTTCAACTCGCGGTAGCGCGGCTCGCCCAGGAACTGCAGCGGTTCCAGCGACAGCAACTCGTCGCGCGCCTCCGCATAGGCCGTGTGCAGACGTGCCAACCGTCGCTCAAGCTGCGACTGAATATCCTGAATTTCCTCTGCGGCTTCGCTGGTGCGCTCGTCTACCTGTGCGCCCAGCCGGTCGAGTTCGGCCTGACGGCGAGTCTCGATGTCTTCTTCGATCTGACTCAGCCGTTCCTTGGCCGCCTCCTGGATGGCAGGCAGCAGCTTGTTGGTGACGATGTCACCCTTGGCTGCGATGAGCACATCCGCCGCCTCGAAGACCAGATCGCTTTGTAGCACCTTGCCCAGTTGCGCCTCGATGCGCTCCTGCAGGCGCTGCGCCTCGCTCATCACCATCTCGGTCAGGCGGGCACGCTCCTCGTCGAGCTGCGCGTTGACCCGCTCGCGCATGGCTTCCAGGTCAACCAGGTCTTCTTCGCGCTCAGACCGCACCGCAGCCTGTTGACCTTCGAACTCGGCGCGAATCTGCGCTTCTTGCAGCGCCAGTTCCTCGTCCAGACGCTTGAGCGCCTTCTGCCGCGCTTCTTCGTCCACATGCGTGATCACGTACTGCGCGAAATACAGCACGCGATCCAGGTTGCGGCGGCTCACATCGAGCAGGATGCCCAGGTAGCTTGGCACGCGCCGCGTATACCACACGTGCGCCACTGGCGCGGCCAACTCGATATGTCCCAGCCGCTCGCGACGCACCGAAGAGCGCGTCACCTCGACGCCGCACTTATCGCAGACAATGCCCTTGTAGCGGACGTTCTTGTACTTGCCGCAATAACACTGGTAGTCCTTGGTGGGGCCGAAGATGGCCTCGCAGAACAACCCATCCTTTTCGGGACGCAGGCGGCGGTAGTTGATCGTCTCCGGCTTGGTAACCTCGCCGTACGACCAGGAGCGGATCTGTTCGGGAGATGCCAAACTGATACGCAGTGCGCTAAAGTCTTTCGCCTCCAAGGCGTGCCCTCCTGTGCGCTTCGGTTACGGGTCCTAAACTGGCGTGAGTGCGCTCACATGCAGATTCCGGGTGCAGTCATGTGCCGGCCAGCCCTTTCCGGCAACAAGCAAAAACAGCGCATGAAACGGTTGTTTCAGCGCTTCCCCATGTTATCCCGCATCATAGGCTGGGGTGAAATCCACTTCGCCGACCTGTTCCGCTCTACCCAACCTGCGGGTCAGTGCAGCAGGTTTCCTGTTGTACGTCAGATATACCAGAGAAACGTGCCGCGGTGATACTCTGCCTGATCCTCAGGCACCGCTTGTGGCGCGTGCCAAAGCCTAATTATAGCAGACTTATCGTGCTTGTTCAATGCCTTTTCCGCAGTTATACTTCCTGCGCTCCCTATTCACCATGCCCATCTGAGGAGTCTGCCAGTTCCATGAACGCGGAGATCGTCACCATCGGCACCGAGTTGCTGCTTGGCGAAATCGTTGACACGAATTCGGCCTACATCACCCGTCAGCTACGCGACATCGGTGTCAACGTCTATTATCTTACCACAGTAGGCGACAACAAAGAGCGTATCGCGGCAGCCATCCGCACCGCCCTGTCGCGCTCCGATGTGGTCATCACTACCGGCGGGCTTGGCCCTACGGTAGACGACATGACCCGCGAGGGTGTCGCCCTGGCCACCAACCGCCCGCTGGAATTTCGCCCCGACCTGTTTGAACAAATCCGCGAGCGCTTCGAGCAACTCGGCGCGCCGATGAGCGAAAACAACCGCGTGCAGGCATATATCCCCGCCGGAGCGATCCCCCTCACCAATCGCCTGGGTACCGCGCCGTGTTTCATCGTCGAAACAGAGCAAGGCACAGTGATCAGCCTGCCCGGTGTCCCCCGCGAGATGAAGGATATGCTCGCCCAGTCAGTGATCCCCTACCTGCGCGAACGCACGGGTGGCAAAGGTATCATCAAGGCCCGTGTCCTGCGCACCGCTGGCATTGGCGAAAGCATGATTGACGCGCAGATCGCCGACCTGGAAACCTGGAGCAATCCCACCGTCGGCCTAGCCGCCCACACCGGACAGACCGACATCCGCATCACCGCCCGCGCCGACACCGAGGCCGAAGCCGACGCGCTCATTGCCCAGGCGGAAGCAATCATTCGCGAGCGCCTGGGACGCTACATCTTCGGCACCGACCGCGACCAACTGGAAGATGTCTTCCTGGCCCTGCTGCGCGAACGCGGCCTGACCCTGGCAGTCAGCTACACTGGCCCCGCCGACGATTCCTTCGCTCGTCGTTTCCCTGCCAGCGACATCGTCTGCGCCCGTCTTTTCACTCCCACCTTGTCCGAGCTACTCACTCGCCTGGGCCTCGATCCCGATAGCCCGCCCGAAACGCTCGATTTCGGGCAACTCGCCCGCCTGGAAGCGCGACACGTGCTCCAGAGCACCGGCGCGCAGGTCACCATTGCCTATGTCACTGCCGACGTGGGCACTGGCATTGCCGCCGTAATGGGCGAAGGTGAGCGTGTCCGGCGCTACAAGTTTGGCGGCGCGCTTGTTGAAGCACCCGCCTGGGCCAGCACCTGGGCGATTGGCATGGCCTGGCAATTGGTGCGCGAGCAGCAGGCATGACTGATCCTGCCATCCCCGCCTGGCTGACTCTCGCCCTCAGGTTGGCAGACGCTGGCCTGATCCAGTTTGGACGTTTCTCCCAGCCCGACGGCTCGATCTGGCCGGTGCAGGTACACCTGGACTGGTTGCCTTCCTACCCTGCCTTGCTGCGCGACGTGGCCGCCGCGCTGGCCGATCTGCTTGGCGGCCAGCCCGCCGATCGTCTGCTGACAACGCCGACGACCATCCCGCTGGGCACGGCGCTCAGCCTGCATACTGGCCTGCCCATGACCTACGCCCGCTGGAGCGCGCCGGATCGCAGCCCGGCCATCGAAGGGGCCTACGATGTAGGTCATCCCACCGTGTTGCTGTCTGACGTATTAACCGACGCAGAGCACGCGCGACAACTGATCGGGCTGGCCCATCATGTCGGTCTTGACGTGCACAGCGTCCTGGTGACTCTCGACCTGGGACTGGGGGCACACAGGCAACTGCAAGCGGAGGGCTATCGGGTCTTACGCCTTATGGCGCTGCCCGATCTACTCGACTCCCTCGCTGAAAGGGGTCATATCACAACTTCACTGTGTACAGCGCTCCGCCGCTGGCTGGACGATCCGCAGGAATTCGCAACTGAGAAGCCCTGAGCGTCCTTCGGTGATACTCAGCGGCGCAGGCCAGCGGCGATCTCTGCTTGGCGGACTTTGTGCAACTCGAAGGCAGCGCGCGAAAGCAACATCGTCTGGAACTGTCCGTTTGCCCACACATGCTCGACCACAAAGCCCACCTTGCGGGCCATGCGCTGGGCAGGGATGTTGTCCACTGGCATATCAATCCGAATGGCCTCGCACGTGTCGGTGGCAAAGAGGGCCTCGGCATATGCCGCCAGTGCTTCGCTGCCGTATCCCTTTCCCCACAGGGACGGCTCACCAATGATCAGCGCACAGCCCACACAGCCGGGCCGGTCATCGCTGGCAATGTAAAACTCGCCGATAGGGCGCTCGTCCGGTTCGCGCAGACAAATGATGAAATGTGTGGTGTACTCCCGCCCATCAATATATCTGCGGAACCAGTTCTCCATGTCCTCGTCGTCATATTGCATACCGGCCTGGTTTCCGCCTGGGTCGGCCACCTGGGGATCGTTCCACCACTTTTTCAGGTAGGGTGCATCGGCGCGTGTGGAGGGGCGGATCAACAGTCGTTGGCTCTGCACCCTCTGCGGTACGGGGGGGAGAGAGTTGTCATTGATCATCATCGTCGTCTAGCCTCAGCACAGCCATAAACGCTTCCTGGGGAACCTCGACGTTGCCGATCATCTTCAGGCGTTTCTTGCCCTTCTTCTGCTTCTCCAGCAGCTTCTTCTTGCGCGTGACATCCCCTCCATAGCACTTGGCCAGCACATCCTTGCGTAGCGCTTTGATGTTGGCCCGGCTGACCACACGCTTGCCGATCGCCGCCTGGATGGGCACCTCGTACAGTTGGCGCGGGATCAGCCGCTTGAGCTTGGAAACAAGTCGCTGCCCTTTGTGAAACGCCTCCGTCTCGTGAACGATCAATGCCAATGCATCTACTGGCTGCTTGTTGACCAGCACCTCCAGCTTCACCAGTTTTTCCGGACGGTAGGTGTCGAAGTGATAGTCCAGGCTGGCATAGCCCCGCGTGATGGACTTCAACCGATCGTAGAAATCCACGATCAACTCGGCCAGAGGTATCTTGTACTTCAGTTGCACGCGCTTGGAGTCCAGATACTCCATGCTCACATACTCACCGCGCTTGCTGGTGACCAAATCCATGATCGGGCCGATGAACTCTTCCGGCGTGAAGATCTCAATGGACATCCACGGCTCGCGAATCTCAGCAATGGCGCTTTCGTCTGGCAACTCCGAGGGGCTGTGAATGGTGATCATCTCCCCATTGCGCAGCACAACCTGATATTCCACACTGGGCGAGGTCGCCACGATGTCCAGACCGTATTCCCGTTCGAGCCGCTCCTGCACGATCTCCATATGGAACAGCCCCAGAAACCCCACCCGAAAGCCAAAGTTGAGCGCTTGCGAAGTCTCCGGCTGAAACACCAGCGAGGCATCGTTCAGTTGCAGCTTTTCCAGAGCCTCGCGCAGGTCGTTGTAGTCATCGTTGTCCGAAGGATAGAAACCGGCGAAGACCATCGGCTTGGCCTGCTTGTACCCTGGCAGAGGGACTTCCGCCCCACCCTGTGCCAGGGTGATCGTGTCACCCACCCGGCACTCGCGCACCGTCTTCAACCCTGTGGCGATATACCCCACCTCTCCCGCCGAGAGCGTCTCGACGGGCTTCATGCCAGGGCTGAAGACTCCGATCTCCACTGGCTCCACCAGCGCCCCCGTAGACATCAGGCGCAACATGTCGGTTTTGCGAATGACTCCATCTACCAGGCGCACATAGGCGATCACGCCCTTGTAGGAGTCGTAATGGCTGTCGAAGATCAGGGCGCGGACGGGAGCCTGTTCGTCTCCTTTGGGCGGCGGAACGTACTGCACGATGGCTTCCAGCACCTGTTCGACGTTCTGCCCGGTCTTGGCGCTGACCTGCAGCACATCCGCGGCGTCTATGCCGATCAACTCTTCGATCTCCTGCGCCACTTCATCCGGACGGGCCGCGGGCAGGTCAATCTTGTTGACCACGGCCACGATCTCCAGGTCTTGCTCCAGCGCCATATACAGATTCGCCAGGGTCTGCGCCTCGATACCCTGCGTGGCATCTACCACCAACACTGCCCCTTCGCACGCCTGTAGCGCCCGGCTGACCTCATAAGAGAAGTCTACATGCCCTGGTGTATCAATCAGGTTCATCTCATAGACTTCGCCATCTTGGGCGGTGTAGAGCATGCGTACCGCCGACGCCTTGATCGTCACGCCGCGCTCGCGTTCCAGCTCCATGTCGTCGAGCACCTGCTCTTGCATTTCGCGCTCAGAAATAGTGCCCGTCAACTGGAGCATACGATCTGCCAACGTGCTTTTGCCGTGGTCAATGTGGGCGATGATCGAGAAGTTGCGAATCTTCGATTTATCCATGAGCCGGGTTGTTGCGCTGCTGCGCTGATTGGACAAAAAAACGCGCCCCCTGCCCTCCAGTATAGCCGATCTGACTCTGCTTGGACAGGCGTTTTCGCCCAACACCTGTCCATGCACAGTTCGGCATAGTCTGGGCCACGCCAATCCGCTATAATACATCGGCCACCTGCACGCTGAGATTTCGCAGCGTGGCCCAAACGAGTACTTTCGTGCACAAGGGTAGGACCAGTGGCTTCACTACGCGAAGGATTGAAACGCACGCGCCAATCGTTCTTCGGGCGCATCGCTCAGGCGATCGGCGCGACAGAGATTGACGACGACACCTGGGACGAGGTCGAGGCACTGTTGCTGCAAGCCGACGTCGGCGTGGCCACCACCACGCAACTGATCGAGACCATGCGGGGCCGCGTCCGCCGCGAAGGGTTGACCCGCCAGGAACAACTGATCGCCGCGCTCAAGGAAGAATTGCGCAAGCTGTTGATCGAACCAAAACCGCTCAATCTCAGCGGGCGCGAACTCTCGGTGGTGCTGGTTGCCGGTGTCAACGGGTCCGGCAAGACGACCTCGATCGGCAAGATGGCGCACCGCATGCGCCTCAACAACCGCAAGGTCATCCTGGCTGCGGGCGACACTTTCCGCGCTGCCGCTATTGATCAACTCAAGCTATGGGGCGAGCGCGCCGGCGTGCCAGTTATTGCCGGGCAACCGGGTAGCGACCCCGGTGCTGTAGTGTACGACGCCGTCAGTGCAGCACGGGCGCGCGGCGCAGAAGTGCTGATCGTAGACACTGCCGGGCGTCTGCACAGCAACTTCAACCTGATGGCCGAACTGGTCAAGGTGCGCGACGTGTTGCGCAAGGTTGTGCCCGATGCGCCACACGAGACACTGTTGGTGCTCGATGGCACTACCGGCCAGAACGCCCTCACCCAGGCCAAGAAATTCCAGGAAGCCATAGACGTGACCGGCGTCATCGTCACCAAGCTCGATAGCACCGCCAAGGGCGGCATGTTGTTCGCCATCCAGCGAGAACTGGGGCTGCCGGTGCACTACATCGGCATCGGGGAGTCCATTCACGACCTGGTCTTCTTCAACCCGGCGGCGTTTGTTGATAGTCTGTTCGAAAACGGAAACGAGGAGTAACCCCCCATGGAAGCCTTGATCAGCCGCCTCAACGAGATGCGTCAGACCATCGAAGAACTCATGGAGCGTCTTTGAGGTAGCAGCACAGCAGGTCGAACTGGCCGATCTCGAAGCGCAGACCGCTCAGCCCGATTTTTGGAACGACCCCGACAATGCCCAACAGACCATGCGCCGCCTCTCTCGACTGCGCGCCGCTGTTGCGCCCTGGCTGACGACCCATCAGCGCCTGCTCGACGCGCTCGAACTGGCCGAACTCGGCGACGAGAGCATCGCCGCCGACCTGGAAGCCGAAGCCGAAGCCTTGCAAGGCGAAGTAGATCGGCTGGTCTTCCGCGCCAAGCTCAGCGGCAAATACGACGCCGAAGACGCTTATCTGGCTATTCACGCGGGCGCGGGCGGCACCGACGCCCAGGACTGGGCCGAGATGTTGCTGCGTATGTACCTGCGCTGGGCCGAGCGGCGCGGCTTCAAGACGGAGGTCGTCTCCGAAATGCCCGGCGACGAAGCAGGGATCAAGAGCGTCACTGTCTCCATCCAGGGAGACTATGCCTACGGCTATCTCCGCTCGGAGCGCGGCGTACACCGCCTGGTTCGCCTCAGCCCCTTCGACTCCAATCACCGGCGACATACCTCCTTCTGTCTGGTCGAGGTCTGGCCAGACGTCCAGGACGAGATCGAGCTGGAAATAGACGAGAAAGACCTGCAAATCGAAACCTTCCGCAGCAGCAGCGCGGGTGGCCAGAACGTCCAGAAAAACGAGACCGCCGTGCGCATCACTCACCTGCCCACCGGCCTGGTCGTCAGTTGCCAGAACGAGCGCAGCCAGACGCAGAACAAAGAGCGCGCTCTGCAGGTGCTGAAGATGCGCCTGCTCGACCTGGAACGGCAGAAGCAGGAAGAAGAATTCGCCCAGCTAAAGGGTGAGCACGTCAGCGCTGCCTGGGGCAATCAGATTCGCTCCTACGTGCTCCACCCCTATCAGCTTGTCAAGGACCTGCGCACCGGCTACGAAACTGGCAATACGCAGGCCGTGTTGGATGGCGACCTCGACGCCTTCATGGAAGCCTACCTGGCCGCGACAGTGAGCGCTCAACCTTCCTGAGCATCCTAACCAATCAGCAGGGAATGGCAGGCGGCTTCCTGGCACAGGGGAGCCGTCTGTTTTCTGTGTCGCGCCCTGTTGCATCCTCTGCGGAAGCGACTACACTTGGTTTCAGCATCACCCATTATCCTGCCGCGCGCCAGATAGGAGATACCCCATGGGTATTCAGCCACCTCCTCTGCAGCAGCAGATCGATCGGCTGCGCAGTGCTTACAACGACGTCCGTCAGGCCGTTGTGATGGACGATGTCACCAGGAAGCTCAGTTCTGTGACCAGCGAGATCGCGGGCTTGCCCGGTCGGATCGCTGCGCTGCGGAGCAACGGCTACGTCTTTGCCGGATACCTGGAACGCAAGGCAGGTACCCTGGCCAGCCAGTGGGAACAGATCGATCAGTTGGTGCGCAGCGCCATCTCCGACGAGATCGCCCGCACGCAGCAGCAGTTCGACGACCTCACCGAGCTATGGAAGAACCTCGAACAACAGACGCACGATCGCAACCGGGCCATCCTCCTGACCCAGATCGAGCGCTCCATCGCCGCGCTGGACGAAGAAGTCAAGGCTGGGCGGCAGCGCATCGAAGCCATGTACGGCGACGTCCCCTCCAACGTTGCCCAAACCGGGCAGCAGATTCGCCAGATCGAGGAGTATCTGAAGCTGGCCCAGCAAGCGCAGGTCGCCTGGACGCCTACCGAGCGTCTGTTCAGCGCCGTCAAAGCCAGGTGGCTCAAGGACAACAAAGACACGCCCGAAGGCGCACTCTTTCTCACCGACCAGCGCCTGATCTTCGAGCAAAAGGAAAAGGTCGGCGGACGCTTTGGTTTTGGCGGGGAGATGGTTCAGCAAGAGCTATGGGCCGTCCCGTTGGGCGCGATTGCCCAAGTCCGTCCCGAAGACAAAGGCGTCTTCGGGGGCAAAGACCTGGTGCATCTCACTCTCAAAGCGGGCGATTACGCCGCCATAACGCTGGAGATCAAAGAGGGAATTGATAGCAAAGCCTACGCTCACCAGCTTAACCGTGCCATCAGCGGTGACATCGAGAATGAGCGCGCTGTTCCCGCGGATCAGGCACAAGCCGAAGCTATCCGCCAGGCCCCAACCATCTGCCCGACCTGTGGCGCGACTTTGCCGCCTCTGCTGCGGGGCATGACTGAACTCACCTGCGCCTACTGCGGGACAACCGTGCGCGTATAGGAGACGCTTGCAGGCCGCTGAACGGTACGTCAACTTGACAGCGCCAGCCAACAGCCGGAGTCCTCAATCATGAGCGATCCCCGTCACACCCTGGGCATACGCGGCGAACGGGCGGTATTGGCCCGCCTGCGTCGTGAAGGCTATACAATCCTGGCCCGCAACTGGCGCCATTCACAGTTGGGCGAACTGGACATTGTGGCCCGTCACGGCGACGAGATCGTCTTTGTGGAAGTGCGCACCCGGCACGGCGCTGCCAGACAGGCGCTTGACCGGGCGCTCACCAGCATAGACGAGACCAAACAGGCCCGCCTGCTGGCCCTGGCCCAGGCTTTTCTGGAGGCACACGGCCTCCAAAATACGCCTTGGCGCATTGACGTGGCTGCAGTGGCCTGCACCGGCTCGACTATCACCGTATGCCTCCTGACCGATGCTGTGGAGTGGTAGGATGGTCATCGCTCAGACGCGCCGACCCGCCCCCCAACCCGCCCCGGCCCCTGCTCCATCTGCCGCGCGCGACCCGCTGGTGGTCGTCCTGGGGCCGACAGCGGTTGGTAAGACCAGCCTGGCCATTCAGATCGCGCTGGCCGTTGAAGGGGAGATCGTCAGCGCGGACAGCCGTCAGGTCTACCGCTACATGGACATCGGCACCGCCAAGCCCAGCCCGCAGGAACTGGCGACTGTCCCTCACCATCTGATTGACATCGTCACTCCCGATCGTCACTTCACCCTGGCAGAATACCAGCGCGCCGCCTACCAGACCATCGCTGACATCCTGGCGCGCGATAAAATACCCCTGCTGGTAGGGGGTACCGGCCAGTACCTCACAGCCATCATCGAAGGCTGGAGCATTCCCGAAGTGCCGCCCGACCCGACCCTGCGCGCCGAACTGGAAGACTTCGCCGCCACACATGGCGCGCGCGCCCTGCACGACCGTCTGCGCGCCGCCGACCCCGCCGCCGCGGCCCGCATTGACTACCGCAACGTGCGCCGCGTCATCCGCGCCCTGGAAGTCTGGCTGCGCACCGGCACGCCGATCAGCGCGCTGCAGCGTAAGTCGCCCCCTGCCTATCGTATCTTGCAGATCGGCCTCACCCGTCCCCGCAGCGACCTGTACGCCCGCATTGATGCCCGCATCGAGGAGATGATCGCCGCGGGCCTGGAAGACGAAGTGCGTGCTCTGCTTCAGGCAGGCTATACTTGGGAGTGTCCGGCGCTGTCCGGCCTGGGCTATGCTCAGTGGCGACCTTATCTTGCCGGCGAGATCACCCTGGAACAGGTGATCCAGGCCATCCAGCGCGAGACACGCGCCTATGCCCGCCGCCAGTACACCTGGTTTCGGGGCCACGACACGGGTATCTGCTGGTTCGACCTGTCCCAGACCGCGCCGGAGACGGTGATAGAAACAGTCCGTCGCTGGTTGAGCGACCAAGGAGCTTGAGCAACGTGGAAGAAGGAGGCGGGATTCGCAGCCGCCTGCCCAACACCCGCGCAGGGCTGGCTTTCGTGGCAGCCGTAGCAGTCACGCTAGGGCTGTTCATCCTCCAACGCTTTTATTCCCCCCTCACCGATGGCCCACATTGCTCCGATCTCGCCGCTCCCCTGGGCGGTAACAACCGCTCGGTGATCGCCTTCAAGAACGATCAGCGGGGGGCGCTCGATCTCAAACTGCGCCTGGACAAGGAACAGTTCCGCGCCGGTGAGCCACTCACGCTGCACCTGACCTTCATCAACGAAGGCGGCGGCCCCATCATCCTACATCTGAACCTGGAAGGGCCGATCCTGACCAGTGATCCCACCGTGGACGGCGTCACCTTTGAGATCACGCGCGTGGGAGCAGGTGCGCCCATCGCCAATCAGCCTCGCACCTATCAAGCGCCCGTCACCTTCAGCAACCCGGATACCCTGCACCTGCTGGGCGCGCACACCCGTTGTACCGAGACCTATTCCTTCAGCCCTGCTGACCTGGCAGCCATCGGCGTGACCGAGGGCGAGTATCGCATCCGCGCCAGCTATCGCAACGACAGTCCCGGCGACCCGCGCCCCATCCAGCCCATTGATGCGACCGCTACCCCCTATCCCCAGTACGCCACCTCTCAGGGAGTGTGGGTCGGCGAAACGCGCTCTAACGAGGAACGCTTCGCCATCGGCGGACCATGATCAGGGTCTGTCAGCGGTTGGCAGGGTGTTCGGCCAGGGCACCGGCCAGCAGATTGATGGCAAATACGGTCGCGCTGAGCGCCACGCCAGGGGCCAGCGCCGTCCACGGGGCCGTACGGAACGAGGCCCGCGCGTCAGCCAGCATGATGCCCCAGTCGGGCGCGGAGATGTCACCTCCAAAGCCCAGGAACATCAGCGCCGCCCCGTTGAGCACCGCCCAACTGAGCGTGACCCCGGCGAAAGCCAACAGCGGCGGAGCGACGGTCGGCACGATATGTCGCCACAGAATCGCCGCCGGACGTGCACCGAGTGCGCGCGCTGCTTCCACAAACGGCAGGGCGCGCGCTTCCAGCACGGCGGCGCGGGTCACCCGCGCGTAGGCGGGAATGCCCGCCACGCCGACGGCCAGCGCTACCTGCATCACCCCATTGCCCAGCACCGCGATCAGCGCCAACGCCAGAATCAGGTTGGGGAAGGCCAGCAGGGCGTCCATCACCATCATCAGGGTCGTGTCCAGCCAACGCCCGCCATAGCCCGCTACCAGGCCAATAACCAGACCGGGCAAGAGCGTAATCAACACGGTCAGCAGGGCCACCCCCAGGGTACGCCGTCCGCCATAGAGCGTGCGGCTGAATACATCGCGCCCCAGCAAATCGGTGCCGAACAGATACTCTCTGGAAGGCGGCGCTAGTTGATCTGCGGGGACAGCATGCCGCGGATCGTGCGTGGCCAGCCACGGAGCCAGTGCCGACAGCAAGACAGCCCCTGCCAGTATGACGAGCGCCAGGCGCGAATGTCCGGCGTTCATCGCGCTCACCCTTCCCTGCGTACGCGCGGGTCTACCTGCGCGTACAACAGATCGGCCACGGCGTTGACCAGGCTATAGGTCAACGCTGTTAGAGTGACCACCCCTTGAATGACGGGAAAATCGCGGGTGTTGATGGCAGTCAACAGCAACCGTCCCAGGCCCCGCCGCACGAAGATCGTCTCGGTGATCACGGTGCCGCCCAGCAGGAAGCCCAGTTGCAGCGCGATCACCGCCACGACCGGCAGCAAACCCACCCGCAGAATATGATAGGCCACCTCAGCTTCCGGCAGACCTTTGGCGCGCGCTGTCTGCACAAAGGGCAGCGTCGCTGCCTCGCGGATGCTGCGCGCCGTCACCTGCGCGATGGCGCCCGCCGTGTGAAATCCCAGCACCATCACCGGCAGGATCAGATGGCGCGGCCCATCGCCTCCTGTGCCGGGTAACAGGCCCAGCACAACCGTGAACAGGTAAATCGCCAGCGTCGCCGTCCAGTAGACCGGCGTTGAGAGCGCCAGCGAGGCGAAGGCCTTGGCCAGCCCACCCGCCGCGCTGCGGGGCCACAGCCCGCCCGCCAGCCCCAGGGACAGCCCCAGCGCGATGCCCACTGTCAATGCGCCCAGTGCCAGGGCCGCCGTTGCCCCCATCTGCTGCCCGATCATCTCCGTCACCGGCTGCCCGCTGACCAGCGATCGCCCCAAGTCGCCCCGCACAACCCCGCCCACATAGTGTATATACTGCTGCCACAACGGATCAGCCAAACCCAGCCTCTGCCGTTGGGCAGCGACCTCTGCCTCCGATGCGCCCGCGCGCGCCAGAGTCGCGTCTACCGCGTCTCCCGGCAGGCCGCGCAACACAACAAAAGCGGCGCTCATGGCCAGCCAGGCCACTACCAGCGCCGCTCCCAGGCGACGGAGCACATACGTAGCCATAGACCCGTCGGTTAACGCACCATCTGCAGATTGCGCAACAGCGGCCACCAGCCCTGCGCGCTGAAGATCAGTCCATCCAGACGCGCCGTCGAGCCAACCAGATTGACATATTCGCGGATGGGCAGCACTACTGCCTGCTCCATGATTCGCTGCTGCACCGACATATACAGACCAGCCCGCGTTTCCGCGTCAACCTGCCGCATAGCTTCCTGCAACCAGCCATCCAGTTCCGGGTCGCTGAAGCCCGACCAGTTGCTGGACGCGCCGGACATGTAGAAACGGTTGAGCAGGCTGGCATCCACGCCGAAATCGTAGAAAGCGATCAGGTTGAAGTCGCCCCGCTGTGCGTAGTCGCGCAGCAGGGTGGGAAAGTCAGGGACGCGGACCAACTCGACCTCGATGCCGATGTCGCGCCACTGACTCTGAATGAGCTGAGCCACTTCCGGCGTCTGATTCCACGACGCGAAGACCACCGTCAACCGCAACGGCTCGCCGTCTTTGTCCCAGATGCCGTCCTCGTCGGCATCGCTCCACCCTGCGCCTTGCAACAGACTCTGCGCAAAAGCCGGGTCAAACGGGTACAGCGTTTCCACAGCAGGATCGTAGTACGACGTGACCGAGGTCAGCGGCCCATAGGCCACTGGCGATTGTCCCTGAAACACCGCATCCACGATCGCCGTGCGATTCGTCGCGTGCAGCAGCGCCTTGCGCACCGCCACATCGTCGGTTGGCGCGCGCTTCAGGTTGAAGAAAAACTGTTGCGGCAGACCGGCGATAGGGACACGGAGAATCCGCAATTGGGTATTGCCCAGCAACAGTTCCGCGTCAGTGGGCAGCAACTCGCCGATGACCTGCACTTCGCCGCTTTCCAGGGCCAGGCTGCGCGTCGCCGGGTCTTCATAGAAGCGGAATTCCACTGTGTCCACCGACTGCGCGGTCGCCTCCGCGTAGAACACCGGCCCCCAGGCATAGTCCGGGTTGCGGCGCAGGATGATATGGTCGCCGGGCACAACCTCTTGCAGCATGTACGGCCCAGTGCCGACCTGATGCCACTGATAGGTGTTCTTGGAGTGCTCTTGCAACGCCTTGGGGCTGGCCATGCCCAGGTAAACCTGGCTCAGGCCGTCCAGCAACGGCGCATACGGCTCGGAGAAGTGGAGCGTGATCGTGTAGTCGTCGCTGATGGTATAGTTGGTGTATGGCCCCAGGAGTGCCCGCGCCTTGCCCGACCCCAATTCCGGGTTGGTGATGCGATCCAGGTTGGCCGCCACTGCCTGGGCATTGAAGGGCGTTCCGTCATGAAACTTGACCCCCCGCTTGAGCGTGAACGTCCAGTTCAGCCCATCGGGCGACATCTCCCAGCGCTCCGCCAGGCCGGGCACGAAGTCCATCGTCTGCGGATGCCGGTAAACCAGCGTGTCATAGACCGAAAAGAAGGGAATGCCCAGTTCGTTGGAGATATGAATATGTGGGTCGAAGCCAGACGGATTCAGCGTCAGGCCGTAGACGATGCGGTTACCGTTGTCGGCCTCGTTCTGGTCACCGCGCAGGGCGATCACTACCACCCCAGCGACCGCCAAGCACAGCACCAATAGTAACACCCCCAACACCCCAGCGCTGACAGGGACTCGACGAAGCGGAGCACGAGTCAACACGGTACACTCTCCTCCTGTCGTAATACGCATAGAGCTTTTGCACGCGAACTTCTGAGCAAGAGTGCACTCACCTCTTGGGGCAGCGGTCTCGAACCACAAAGACGTAGAGAGCGCAGAGAAGAAAAACGGCTCACAAAAATGCTGTCTCTCTCCCTGCGACTTCTGTGCTCTCCAGGGTGAATTCTGCCCCCAGACTCGAATGCACTCTCCAAGCAGAGAGCAGTAGGCATAAAGCCCAGGCCAAGATAGAATTGCCTGGGTGTGTGCAAAATGCGTCAGACTGTTTGCTGCAGTTTGGTTTACCTCACCCCCAGCCTTGCTTCGCTCGACTCGCCCCCTCCACGTATATGTTAGGAGAGGCAGCGAGGCGCCCTAACGCCGAGCGGGGATGAGGTAAATGCCTCTCTTCAAGCAGTCGCTGACAACCTTTGCACGCACCCAATTACCCTGACCACAGGCGCAACGAGTGTACCATTGCCCTGCGTGGCAATCCAAAACTGAGGAGCGTAGTCGTGTCCTTCGAACCCATGCTGTTCGGGGCCGAAGAAGAAATCGCCGAACCCCGACCCCGGCAACGTGTCTGGCGCACCGCCTGGTTGGAGGCCATCGCGCTTTTTCTGCTCGCGTTCGCCCTGTATGCCCTGACGGATATTTTGGGGGTACTCTCCACTCGCCCCGCGTCAACGTCCGGGCGCATGGGCATCGCCGTCCTGCCCGCATTGCTGTGGCTGTTTCTCTCCTACCGCGCCGAACGCCGCACCCGCCAGCCCCGCCCCCATCTGGTCGCGGTGCTGGTGCTGGGCGCGCTGGTTGCCAGCGGAGTCGCCCTCCCGCTAGAAGAGCACCTTTTCCAGCCAGAACGCTGGTTGCCCAGCCTGGATTTCTTTGGTCGCCTGCTCGGCTACGCTACTACAGTCGGTTTCACCGCCGAGTTCCTCAAATATCTGGTGCTACGCCACGCGATCTGGCCCCAGCATATCGGCCAGCGTCTGGACGGCATCGCCTACGGGCTAGCCGTAGCGGTGGGTTTCGCCACTGTGCTGTCACTGCGCTATGCCCTGCTCACTGAAGCCACACTGGCCGCCACAGCCTTGCGCGTGGCAAGCATCACCCTGCCGCACCTGGCCGGTAGCGTGATAGTGGGCTTCTTCCTGGCCGAATTGTGGATCGGGCGGACGGCGATCTTATGGCTGCCCGCCGGACTCATCCTGGCCGCCCTGATCAGCGGCGCGCATTACGCTTTCCGGGCCATTGCCATCGTCGGCAGCCCTGGGGTTGGCAGCACTGGTAGTTCTCCGCTGCTGGGCCTGCTGCTGGCCGCCGGTTTCGCCGCAGCGACCTTTGCGCTCTTCGCCTTCATCATCACCAGCGCCGACGCCCGCGCGGCCCTGGCGCTCAGCCGACGCCTGCCATGAGCAACTTCACGTCCTTTGAACCGTCGCCGCCGCTCAACCGGGTGCAGCGCTGGAATATCTATCTGGCCCTGGTCACCGCTGTGATCGTGCTCGGCCTGGGCCTGACCATGCGCAACACCGCACTGACCGCCACTCAGCCCTTTGAGAACCTGGAAGCAGGGGTGCGCGCCCAGGTACCCCGCGGCTGGCTGATTGACACCGCCGGGCCGGATTTCGTCATCCGCGCCCAGGACCCGGACGCGCTGCCCTTCAAGACCCTGTTACAAATCTCCGTCCTGCCCATCGGGCCGGACGCCACGCCGAACAAGGTGCTCGATCTCCTCACCATGGAACGGGCGGCGCGTTTCCCGGCCTACCGCGAACTGCTGCGCGCCGATCAGACCGTGCGCGGCGAACCCGCCAAGCGCATGGAATATGTCTACACCCAGGACGAGCGCAATCCCTTCCAGGCGACTGTCTCATTGGTGATTCAAGGCGTGGACGTAGTCGTGCTGCGGCGCGGCCAGGCGGTGATCATCACCTATCGCGAAGAGCGCAGCGCCTTCACCGACCATCTCTATTACTTCGAAAACCTGCTGCAGACCGTGGAGATCTTCTGATGTCCCGCCTGTCGCTCCGTCTGCCAGTTGTGCTAGCCCTGGTGACAACGCTGATTGTCTCACAGATCGCGCTGCTGAAGGCGCAGGACGACGAACCGCTCCCACCCGCGCCCGTCGAACTCAACGAGGAGGTCATCAAACGCGCCACGGTCTTCGTCATGCAGACCTACCAGAGCCGCGGGCAGCCGGTCATCTCGTGCGTTGGATCGGGCACGCTGGTCAGCGCCGACGGGCTGATCCTCACCAACGCTCACAATGTCTTGCCCAGCGAGACCTGTCGTTCCGACACCATCGTCGTCGCCATCACCGTGCGCCTCGACGAACCGCCCATCCCCACCTATGCCGCGGAAATTGTCGAGGCCAGCCGCGGCCTCGACCTGGCTGTGCTGCGCATCACACAGCATCTCGATGGGCGAATCATCGAGCCGGGCACGCTGCAACTGCCCTTCGTCGAATTAGGCGATTCCCAACAGGTCTCCCTGGACGACACGATCTCTGTCGTCGGCTATCCTGACTTCGGCGACGCGCCGGTCGAGGTGACGCGCGGGACAGTGAGCGGTTTCACCGCCGAGGCACGCGCAGGCAACCGCGCCTGGATTCGCACCAGCGCCACCATCCCTGGCACCATGAGCGGCGGCGGCGCTTACAATCGCCAGGGACGGCTGATCGGCATCCCCACCATCGCCCCCGCCCGCGTCGGAGGCGTGACTGTAGACTGTCGCATCATCCAGGACTCAAACGGTGACGGGCGCGCCGACGCCAACGATCAGTGCGTCCCCGTGGGGGGGTTCATCAGCGCCTTGCGTCCGTCACATCTGGCGCGCGGCCTGGTGCGCGCGGCTACGCTGGGCATCAGCCGGGGACAGGAATACCCGCGCACCCTGCCGCCGTTGCCTGCTGACCCGCCGCGCTTCAGCCGTCTGTTCTTCACCACGCGCATCAACGAGGCGGGCATTCCGGCCAACGTAGTTACCGCTGTACCCACCGGCACAACCAGCCTCTACCTGGTATTCGACTACGACAACATGGTAGACGGCATGGTCTATGAGTTGCGCGTGACAGTGGATGACGTGCCCAGCGCCAGTCACAGCCTGCCCCCCACCGCCTGGAGCGGTGGCGAACGCGGCACCTGGTACATCGGCAGTTCGGGCACCCCCTGGGAAAACGGCCTGTATAGCTTCCGCCTTTTCATCGAAGGTCGCGAAGCAGCCAGCCAGAACCTGATCATCGGCGGCGGCCCGCGCGAGACGCCACAGTTCAGCGACATCGTCTTCGGCTTTCCCGACGCAGACGGCAACCTGACCGGCACCAGCTACGTGTTGCCAGAAGGCAGCGCGGTGCAGGCGCGTTTCAATTACCGCTTCATGACGCCCGGCCTCACCTGGAGCTATATCTGGTATTTCGAGGGAGCCGAAATCCTGCGCGACACGCAGCCCTGGCAGGGCGAAGCGCAGGGTATATGGGTGATGCCCGCCGCCGGTGAGTTCCTGCCCGGCCAGTATCGGCTGGAGCTTTACATCGAAAATGCCCTCAGCGCCACCGCCGACTTCATTGTTGCAGGCGGCGCGCAGGCGACCGGCCCCCTTGTCTTCAGCGAATTTCGCTTCACCACAGAGCAGATAGACGGCGTGCCTACCGGCCCGGTCCGTGCCGACTTTCCGGCAGGGATCGCACAGCTCTATGCCTTTTTCAACTGGCGTCTGCTGGCCCAGGGCACGCCCTGGACACGCCGCTGGCTGGTGGACGGAGACATCCTGTTTGAGATCACCGAACCCTGGGGCGCTCCGCCTGATGGCGAGAACTACTATCTGGGCCTGGACAGCCTGACCACCCTGCCCGACGGTACCTATGAGGTCGAGTTGCTTGTCGGCAACATCGTGCTGGGCAGAGCCAGTGCCAAAGTAGGGCTGGGACAATTGCCAGTCGGCGTGTTCGCCAGCGCCGAAGGGGTGCTGATGAGCGGGCGCATCACCGACGCTGAGACCGGCGCGGGCGTCCCTGGCGTGATGTTTATCGTGCTCAAACCCGAATTCAGCGTCGAAGACTTTACGTGGAACCAGGCGCAGGTGCTTGACCTGGCCCTGGCCGACAACGAGGGACGTTTCCAGATCGCCACCTTGCTGCCACGTGGCACAGCCGAAGAACCTGCGCTGTACAGCATTCTGGTTCGTGCGGCAGGCTACTTGCCCCTCAGCGCAGATGGGATTATTGTTACCGATAGCACGGCCAGCCCGGTCGAGATCAACGTAGCGCTCAGCCGCAACTGAGCGACGCGCGCGTTCGCGTTTTGGGGCAGTGATCTGGAATCGCGGGGGCACAGAGGAGAAAAAAGAAGAATGAAAGACTCTGTGTCCCCCTCTGTGACCTGTGTGCATTCTGTGATGAATTTTGCCCCAAATGCAAATGTACTCAGCGGCAGGCCGGGCTTGAGATGCGCCAGCACAGCCGCTATACTCCACTGATAAGAGCAGGAAGCAGAGTACCCCTGAATGGCGCGCAATTACCCAGACATGTTTCGAGGTGAGGGGTTATGTCAAACACAACCGACAAGCCTGTCCTGATCATTCACGAGGGTGAACGCGCGGGCCAGCGCTGGGTCATGCGCGAAGATGAACTGGTAATCGGGCGCGGCGCAGAATGCGACCTGGTCCTGCCAGAACGCCAGGTCTCGCGCGAACATATCCGCATCTTCCGCGAAGGCGACACCTACTATCTGGAAGACCTGGATAGCAAGAACGGCACCTGGGTCAATGGGCGGCAAATCAAGAACACCCGCGTTCCCCTCAAGGACGGCGACGAAATACAGATCGCCCTGGTAGTCAAGATCACCTTCGTCGGCTCAGAAGCAACCGCCCCTCTCTTCATGGATGAATTGCCCCACTCCCTGGGCCGCTTGCAGATCAACCGCGACTCCCGCCGAGTCTTCATCAATGGCATCGAGGTAGACCCGCCTCTCAGTCTGCCTCAGTATCGGCTGCTCGAACTGCTCTACGACAGCGCCGGAGCGGTACGCACTCGCGACGAAGTGATCGAAGCCGTCTGGCCCGATGCGGTAGGCGAAGGTGTCAGCGAACAGGCCATTGACGCGCTGGTGCGCCGTCTGCGCGACCGGCTGGCCGAAATTGACCCGCATCATCAGTACATCGTGACGGTGCGCGGGCACGGTTTTCGGCTGGACAATCCGCTCGACTGAGCCAATCCGTTCGTTGCCGCCATCTCATTCCCATCCTTCACACCCCAGCCCTGCCTGCCAGGTTGCAGCGTACGAGGTTGGCTGCTGCGGCCTGTCATGATTCCTGCACAAATTCCGCACGCCCCTTTGATCCGTCTTCAATTTGCCCTTGTTATGATGCAGGATGAAAGATCAGGTCACGCTGGAGGGTTGTCAGAATGGCACGCTTCGTTCGTCTGGGTCACAAGGCTTCGCAAAGAGGACAGGGGCTGGTTGAGTACGCACTGCTGCTGGCGCTGGTCGGTCTGACAGGCACTATAGCGCTCACTGCAACTGGCACTTCGCTCAAAGAAGCTTACGACAATGTGGTGACCGCCCTGAATGGGGACGTGCCCATCGTGGAGCAGGGACAGATACCTGACGACCAGGATAGCGGCAAAGCGCTGAGGACAGACCTCGACAACGACGGGGTCCCTGATACCGCCGACAACTGCCCCAAGGGCGCCAATCCTGACCAGCATGACGCCGACCTGGACGGGTCGGGCGATGTGTGCGATTTCACCCACTACGTCAACATTGGCAGTTCCACCGTCTTCAAGGATGGTCAGGGCAGTGTTTGGTTGGCCGAATATGGGCTGACATCCAAAGGCAAGATATACCGCAAGACATTCGCCGGCCAGGAAATTGCAGGTACCGATCTGGACTTCATCTACCAGAGCATGGCCTATGCCAGCAAACAGCTCGACTGGCAGACATCCGGTCTACCCAACGGCACCTATACGGTCACGCTGCACTTCACGGAGGCCGACGCAAAGCACCCCAGCACTTTCCACATCAAGGTGCAGAGGAAAATGGTGCAGCAGCGTTTCACACCTTTTGCAGGGCAGACCTTCGTCGCCTACACAGTGACCACTACCGCCGAAGTCACTGACGGCACGCTCCTGGTAGAGCTGCTGCCGGTTAAGAACTATCCCAGCCTGTGCGGCGTCTCGCTTACGCTCGCTTCATAAGTCTGGCGGGGGGGAAGCCAGGCACAAGGGTGAGTCAGGCACTTGCCCTTGTGCCCTGGTTCTCTTGTCAGCAATCCGCTTCTAGCACAGATCAACGTATTCCATGCGCACCCGCTCCGCCGGAGAGATGCCTAACACCTCGTTGAGAATCTCCGCCGTCAGCGCCGCCTTGTATTCGGCGTCGCGCTGCGACCAGGTGCGCGACTTGATTTCGATATACCGATGCTCGGCCTTGGGCATCATGATCTGATCTAGATTGACGTAAAACAGCACGCCCTTGTAGAGCACATGCCAGCGCAGGCGATCTTTGTGTACCTCGCATTCTCGATGCGCTTTGAAATACTCGCGATAGAAGCGCAGCGGGCGATCCGCTGGCGCGATGAAGCGCGAATGCGAGAGCAACACCGCCTCATCGAACTCGCGCGCCTTGTCGGGGATGGTGTAGGTCAGGCGAGTGCGCACTGAGACCGGTTCGCCCCCTTCGCCAATGAAATCATCTTCGCGATAGCGCACCCGGCCTTGATCTTCGTCGTCGAACAGGAAATAAGTATCGTACTGCCGGTAATGATGGTGCTTGACCACCTGCACTGCTGGATTCTGCAGCAGACGGGCGATCAGGGCCTCGCCGTCGCCTTGTACAATAGCTTTCACCTGGATTTCAAAACTCTCTTCTTGCTGCAGGCCACCGATCGCCACCAGCTTATTGAGCACATTGCCTTCGCGGGCGATCAGGAAAGCGTCCATCCGTCGCGCGTATTCCTCAGCCTGCTGCTGGATAGCGAGCTCGTCCAGCGTGAGCAACGCCCGGTCGCGCATCAACCAGCGCCCGTTGACCATCACATGCTGCACATCCGCCGCCTGCCCTGCATACACAATCTGCGAGTAGATCGCGTTGGGATCGCGCTCGAAACGCGGCGTATTGTGCACCGGCTGATGATCCAGCACGATCAGGTCGGCGCGCTTACCCGGCTCCAGGCTGCCAGTCAGGCTGCCCAGCCCCAGCGCCTCGGCTCCCCAGCGCGTTGCCATCAACAGTGCTTCTCTGGCGGGCAGCACCTCCGGGTCGAAGGTCGCGCCTTTTGCCAGCAGCGCCGCCAGCCGCATTTCCTCGAACATATCCAGGTCGTTGTTGCTGGCCGCGCCATCCGTGCCGATGCTCAGTCGCACGCCCCGTTCGAGCATTTCCTTGACTGGCGCAATGCCGCTGGCCAGCTTCAGGTTGCTAGTGGGGTTATGGGCGACCGCCACCCCGTGTTGGACCAGCAGCCGAATCTGCTCAGTATCAACGTGCGCGCAGTGCGCGGCGATCGTCCGGGCGCGGAAGACTCCCAATTCAGCCACGCGGCTGACCACCTTCTTCTCGAACTCGGCCCAACTTTCTTCGGCCTCCTGACGGGTCTCCAGGATGTGAATCTGCAGCGGGACGTTGTAGGACAGGGCCAGCTCAGCACACGCCTGCAGAATCTCGTCGGTGCAGGTATACGGCGCGTGCGGCGCAACGGAGGGCACGATCAGCGGATGATCGCGCCACTCTTCGATGAAATGCCGGGTATAGGCCAGGCTCTGTTCATAACTCTCAGCGTCGGGGGTAGGAAATTTCATCACCGTCTGTCCGCATACCCCTCGCAGACCGGCTTCTGCCGTCGCCGCTGCCACGTCCGCCTCGTAATAGTACATGTCGGCGAAAAGAGTTGTGCCGCCGCGAATCATCTCGGCGCAAGATAGTTGCGTGCCCAGCCGCACGAACTCCGGGCTGACGAATTCGCGCTCGACCGGCATCATGTAGCCCATGAGCCACACGTCCAGGCGCAGGTCGTCAGCCATGGCCCGCAGCAGCGACATGGGCATGTGCGTATGCGCGTTGACCATGCCCGGCATGATGATCTGCCCCCGGCAATCCACCTCGTGCTCGGCCCGATACTGCGCGCGTACGGCTTCCTGCGGCCCAACCGCGACGATACTATCTCCGCGTATGGCAACCGCGCCGGGTGCGAAGGTATCCAGGTGTTGGTTCATGGTCAACACCGTGCCGCCGAATAGAAGCGTATCAACGTGTTGCATGATTGCCGTCCTTTCAGGGTAGAATTCTGTTCATTATAACCTGATTTCCGGGCTATGTGAGCGTTTTTCGCCTGCAGGGTGCGCGGGATTGCATCAAACCGCTTGCCGCTTTACCTCACCCCCAGCCTCGCTACGCTCGGCTTGCCCCCTCTCCGACGCGGGGAGGGGGCACGAGGCGCGCCAGCGCCGAGTGGGGGTGAGGTCAACCAGCAGATCCCACCTGAGCTTACTTCTGCCCATGGTTCTGCTGGCTGGTTTTGATGCGATTACCCTGCCCTGACCCAGGCAAGGCTGGCAAGAACAGCAACAGCGCGTACAATACGGTTAGTTTTTGTGTCACCAAGTGCTCTTACACCCTGATACGAGGCAATCCGCTTTATGTCGCACCTACGACAAGACTTTCTGCGCACTCTCGAAGCCGGTACGGTGGGCCTGTTCCTGGTGCAGGCCGTGCGGTTCACCTATGCCTCCCTTTACGCGCGTGCCAGCAGCGCCGACCTTGTCCAGCGCGTGCCGGATCGGGCCACACTGCAGGGCGTACCAGGGGTTGTCGAACTGAGCACCGTGCAAGGCGAGGTCGCCGTACTGATCGCGCTGCTACTGCTGCCGCTGACCGCCCTGCTCCTGGCGCGCTGGCGTTGGAGCCTGCCTCTGGCCGTGATTCTGGTGGCACTGGGACGCTCTATGGCCCTGCAATCCGCCGACTTGCAGGTGCCCGCCGCGTCGCTGGTCATTGGTGCGGGGTTGCTCTATCTCACCCTCACCATCATCCGTCGCCCTCTGTTCTTCCCCACAGTGCTTCTGCTCGGCTTTGCCGGCGACCAGTTCATCCGCGCCCTGGGCGACACGTATGATCGCACCTGGCAAACCGATTACCGCATCAACATCGCCGGACTGATTGATATCGAGATGGGCGTCGTCATTGCTCCGGCTGTCATTGCGCTCATTTTCCTGGCGTTGCTGTTGTGGTACCTGGAACGGCGCGCCGACCAGGCCGCCCGTCGCCAGGAAGGCTACGCGCCGCCGCTGGCCGGGCACATGAATGCCTGGGGAGGGCTGGCGCTGGGCGCGATCCTGTTCCTGGAATTCACCCTGCTGGCTCTGCCCAATGCAGTCGCGCGCTGGGCAGACGTCCCTTACGCCGGAGTAGTGCCCTGGTTGCTGGGAGCTACCCTGCTCCCCCTGGTGCCAGAGGTACGCGCGCAGGCAGCCCGTTTCGCTGGCATGTTCGATGCCGCCTGGCGAGGCTGGTTGTGGGCCTTGCTGCTGAGCCTGCTATTGGTAGTCGGGCGTCGCTACGATGGTCTGCCCGCGGCGTTGGCGCTGGTGCTCGCTCAGTTCCTGGTCAGTCTGACGCTCTGGTGGCTAGTGCAGACCGGCCTGCCGCGCCGCAATCTGACGGCCATCGTCATCTTGCTCTGCCCAGTTGGTTTCGCCGCGCTCGCCACTGGCGACTATTTCACCTATGACTACGCCTACGTGCGCGACCTGGGGCAGCCCTACCAGAATGTAGACGACTTTCTGCGCTCGTTCCGCGGCATGGGCCTGGGCCTGACCCTGGTCGCGGCCCTGATACTGGCCATTCCGGTCATTCTCTGGCGTGGACGGATTCCCTGGCGTGGAGGGCGCGGACTCTACACTTTCAGCGGACTGTTGTTGGTGCTGGTTGCCAGCTATGTGGGCGCGCTGGCCGCCTCTGGGGCAATCATCCGCCGCCCCGCCAACCCCGACTGTCTGCGCGTGGCCACCTACAACATTCACGGCGGCTACTCGCAGTTCTTCGACCCCAATCTGGAGCGCGTCGCCCAGCTCGTCGAACTAAACGGCGTGGACATCCTGCTGTTGCAGGAAGTAGATACCGGGCGCATGGCCAGCTTTGGTGTGGATCAGGTGCTGTGGCTGGCCCGGCGGTTGCGCATGGAGTCCGCCTTCTACCCACAGAACGAGAAGTTACAGGGGCTGGCCGTGCTCAGCCGTGTGCCCATTGAGCAGGTGCGCGGCCTCAAATTACCCAGCACTGGCAACCAGGCCGCCGCGATGCAGGTCGCGCTGAGTCCAGAACGACTGGTCGCCGATCCGCTGGCCGACGGGTTGGGCAATCTCTATGTCTACAATGCCTGGTTAGGTTTCCGCCTGGCAGAACGCAATGGGCAGCCGGTGCCCGAAGGCGAACAGGATCAGAACCGACAATATCGCCGTATGCTCGACTGGATCGCCGCTTGGCACAACCCGGCCTGGAAAGACCGCATCATCGTCGGGGGCACCTTCAACTTTGGGCCAGATTCGCCGCTGTACCGTGGCCCGGAATCGCCGCTCTATGCCGCCCTGGGCAATCCGGCTCTGCAAGACCCTATCGCCAGCCTGCGCGCCGAAGAGGCGATGACCGTCTATCTGGTTGACGGCTCGGCAGCTCGTTTCGACTATCTATGGACATACAATCTGCCGCTGACCGGAGCCATGGTAGACAACAGTTCGCTGGCAGCACACACTTCCGATCACCGCTCCACCATTGTGGCGATCAGCCGTCACCAGGGTGTCTCCTGCTCGCCGTAGGTCCTGGTTCATCACCTACCGAGCAGCACTCTATGTTCACCCCCACGCGGCCTTATCGCAAGCCTCCCGGCGATGGTCTGGTCTTGAATCGCTGACCACTGCCGACGAGGTGCTCTTTCCACCACTGAACGCTTTTCTGTACACAGTCTACTGAAACAAACCTGCCGGATCAGCGCTCTTCAAAGACGATCTCGCCCGCCTCGATGGCGCTGAGGGCATTCTGTGCGGCGGATTGCGCGGCAGCCTGCTTGCTCGGCCCGGTGCCTCGGCCACAGGGCGTCGCCCCGATCAGTACTTCGACGGTGAATTGCTTGGCATGATCTGGCCCATGGCTGCTCACTGTGCGATAAAGGGGCGTCTCGCCCAGCGTAGCCTGTGCCCATTCCTGCAACAGACTCTTAGGGTCCTTGTCAGCGGCACGTTCCAGCATATCGGTCAACGCCGGTTCCAGCAACGGCTCGACGAACCGTTGCACTGCTTCCATGCCCTGGTCGAGATACAACGCGCCGATCAACGCCTCGAACGCGCCACACAGAATCTTTTCTCGTTCGCGCCCGCCGGACTCATCTTCCCCCTTGCCCAGCAACAACGCCTCTCCCAGCCGGAAGCGTCGCGCAAAGCTCGCCAGCGTCTCCGTCCGCACCAGCCCGGCCCGCAGGCGAGTCAGGCGGCCTTCGTCCATTTCTGGAAAGCGATCATAGAGCCAGGCCCCCGCCACGAAGTCGAGCACAGCGTCGCCCAGGAATTCCAGGCGCTCGTTGTCTTCCAGCGAGTGTTCAGGGTGCTCGTTTAGATACGATCGGTGCGTCAGCGCGCGCTGCAACAGCGACAGATCGTGAAACTGAACAGACAGGCGCTCTTGTAACTTGATCAATTCGGCCATGCTCTCCGACAACGGCTGCTCTGTGCACGAAGCAAAGAAACCGCTACCATCCGTGCTGCTAGCTGAACGACACGCGAATCACCAACCGTCCCAGCCGTAGTTCGTCATTGTCGCGCAGAATACGCGGCTCGTAGGGCATCAGGCGCTGCCCGTTCAGATAAGTGCTGTTGGCGCTGCCCATGTCGGTGACCACTACCGTATCATGATCGCGCATCAGCGCCAGATGGTTGCGCGAAACGCCCTTCTCCAGCGCCCCGTAGGGCGAAAGATCAACGTCCGGCTGCGGGATGCCCGGCTCATTGTGCGCGCGCCCCAAGATGATCTCGCGATCCACGTCTAACACCAGCACCTCATCGGAATCGCGGAAATGAAGCTGAAGCTTGCTGCGCCGGTCGAAATAGGCCGTCCCCCAACGGCGGCGCGGCTCTATCCCCTCATAGAGGGTATCATCGAGCAAACCCGTCCCATCGCGTTCCAGGTCAGCCAGCGCATTGGGCAAGATATGGCCGCAGGAGTAGCAATAAGCATCTGTATCAGGATTCTGGCGGCCACAGTGAGGGCATACCTGCATGACCCACGATCCCTTCATCGAGATAAAGCCTGGTATAAAAAATGTGTGGTCTTAATGATACGGCGCTCAGGCAGAAATTTCAATTGCCGATGATCGTTCATTCCTCCTGTGGAGTCCGTTTCTGTTCAGGCGCATCGGCAAGTGCCCCCTCGACCATGCTCGCCACTTGCTGGCCCTGGACTTCGTCCCCCGCTCTCAGCCATGCCAGGAATTCGATATTGCCCGCCGGTCCACGCAGGGGCGAGCGCATCAGACCATGCACGGCAAATCCTTCTGCCTGTGCTGCTTCCAGCACGTCTAGCAAGACGCGCCGGTGCACCAGTGGATCGCGCACTACACCGCCTTTACCCACCTGTTCGCGACCAGCCTCAAACTGAGGCTTGATCAAGATGATCAGGTCGGCAGGTAGAGTCAGCCAACCGCGCACCACTGGCAACAGATAGCGCAGCGAGATGAACGAGACATCGGCCACCACCAGGCTCACCGGTTCGGCGAGGCGCTCCACATAGCGGGCATTGGTGCGCTCCATCACCACCACGCGCGGATCAGAGCGCAGCCGGTAGTCGAGTTGCCCGTAGCCCACATCAATCGCATACACGCGCGCCGCCCCATGCTGTAGCAAGCAGTCCGTGAACCCGCCAGTACTGGCCCCGACATCGGCGCAGACACGTCCCTCTACTGCGACGGGAAAAGTCTCCAGAGCCGCTGCCAGTTTTTCCCCACCGCGACTCACAAAGCGTGGCGCTTGCTGGACGGTCAGCGTTGCCTCCCGCGCCACGCGCATACCCGGTTTGGTGCGCAACTCGCCATCTACGCGCACTTCACCAGCCATGATCAGGCGGCGGGCTGCCTCGCGGCTGGCGACCAGCCCACGCTCCACCAGCAACACGTCCAGTCGTTCTCGGTCGCCCATGAACTCAGTATCCCTCTTTGACCTAAGTCTAGCGCATCCTGCCTGAGTGCGTGCAAAATGCGTCAGGCAATTTGCGGCAGTTTGCTGCCCCTCACCCCTAAGATCCCCTCTCGCTCGCGACTGCGTTGCGGGGCGAGGGGACTTGCTGTCTCTCGCGTGAGTGCTTCCCCACAGCGCGGGACAAGGGCCTGGGAGATGAGGGTCATCGGGCATAGCAAAGCTGCTGACAACCTCCGCATGCCCGCCGTCTCGCTCATCTACCAGCGACTCTGCTTCGCTGCTATAATGAGCGCTCGTTGAGAAAGAAACGGGTGGAGAAATGCACGTGCACAACCTCAAGTCTGCCCTGCAACCGCTATGGAGTACGTTGCCGGAACCGGTGCGCGGCCTGCTCATTGCCATACGCCCCATTCAATGGGCGAAGAATGGCTTCGTCTTCGCCGGGCTGTTGTTCGACCAGCAACTGACCAAACCCGAACCGCTGGCGCGGGTCACCGCGACTTTCATCCTGCTCTGCCTGACGGCCAGCGCCATCTACCTGGTCAACGATCTGGTTGACATCGAGCGCGACCGCCTGCACCCGCGCAAACGCCTGCGCCCGCTGCCCTCCGGTCAGCTTCCCAAGAGCTGGGCTACCGCTGCAGCCATTCTACTCCCCACTTTTTCGCTGCTGGTTAGCCTGGCCCTCACCTGGAAGCTGACGGTTGTCCTGTTGGGCTATCTGGCCCTGCACCTGGCCTACTCCTTCTTCCTCAAGAACATCGTGCTGCTGGATGTCTTCGCCATCGCCGCGGGATTCATCCTGCGCGTGGTCGCTGGAATTGTGGTGATCCATGTCGCCCGCTTTTCTCCGTGGCTCTATGTCTGCGCGGGCTTGCTGGCGTTGTTCCTGGCCATCGGCAAGCGCCGTCAGGAACTGATCCTGCTGGCCGAAAATGCGCAGGACGTGCGCTCCACCTACAAGGACTACAACATGGCCCTGTTGGACGACATGCTGCGCCTGGTCACCACTGGTAGCGTGTTGACCTACATGCTCTACACCATCGAAGCGCCTACCATCCGCACCAATGGCCACAACATGATGCTCACCATCCCCTTCGTCATCTACGGGGTATTTCGCTATCTGTACCTGATCCACGTGCGGGGCGAAGGGAGCGCGCCGGACGAACTACTCTTCGAAGACCTGCCCCTGCTGGCGACCGTCGTGCTGTGGGTAAGTGCGGTTGGCTTCGTGCTCTATGTGATCTAACCCCCTGCTGATGACTGCTGTGCGCGCTTTCACCGCTTCGGCTCCTGGCAAGATCATCCTCTTCGGCGAACACGCGGTCGTCTATGGTTACCCGGCCATCGCCGTGCCGCTGACCGCCGTCCAGGTGACCGTCAGCGCAGAAGCAGCGCCGTCCGGCAGCGGGATCACTCTTCACGCCGCCGACCTGGGGCGCACTCTTGCCCTAGCCGACCTGCAGCCCGCCGATCCGCTCTACGACGCCCTGGCCTATCCGATACACCTTGCCTTGCAGACTCTGCGCTGTCCGGCTCCCGACTTGCGCCTGACCGTCCGCTCGACCATCCCTATCGCCAGTGGGCTGGGCAGCGGCGCGGCGCTGGCCGCCGCCCTCATTCGCGCGGTCTGGGGAGCGCTCGGCCAGCCCCTAGACGACGACGTGCTGAATCCTCTGGTCTACGAGGTCGAGAAAAGACATCATGGCACACCGAGCGGCATAGACAACACCACCATCGTCTACGCCCGCCCGGTCTACTTCGTGCGCGAGCAGCCGCCGCAGACCTTCACCGTTGCCCGCCCTTTCACTCTGCTGGTTGCCGACAGCGGCCACAGCAGCCCCACCCGCCTCACAGTAGCCGACGTGCGGCATCGTTACGATGCCGATCCCACAGGGACAGGCGCTGTCCTGGCGCGGATTGGAGCCATTGCCGAACAGGCGCGCCAGGCTATCGAGGCGGGCGAAATCGCTGCGCTGGGGCCGCTGATGGACGAAAATCATGCCTTGTTGGCCGAGTTGACCGTCTCTTCGCCCCATCTTGACCAGCTATGCCAGGCCGCGCGCGCGGCGGGAGCCCAAGGAGCCAAGCTCTCCGGCGGCGGGCGCGGCGGCAACATGATCGCCCTGGTGCAGGAAGATAGCGCGGACGCGGTCGCCGAGGCGCTGCGCCGGGCAGGAGCCGTGCGCGTGCTGACCACACGGGTCGATTCCCCAAGCTAAGCAAGGACGTGTCATGGGGTGGATTGCGCTGCTCACTGCGCTGGTGCTGGCCGTGCTGATCATCGTGGTGTTGCTGCGCGCGCTGACATATCTGCGCGAACATCCCGAACTGATCACCAACGGCACGCCGCTGGCCTATCAACGTTGCCAGATCACGTTGGGGCAAATTGTGCAGCGCTACCATCAGATCGCCCCCCTGCGAGACGATGCCCTTCTGCTGGCCTGGCAGGCTCCCTCCGGCGCAACCTACACCATCAGCCCCCAGGGCATCGAGTGTCACCGCGGCTCGCCAGCGACAGTCCCCACTACCACGCTACCCTGGGCGGAAATCGGCGGCGTGGGGGTGCGGATGCAGCCTGGTTTCAGCTTTGCCGATCGCGATGGCGCGACCGATCACGTCTATACCTCGACGTACACTTTCGCGCTGATCATCGTCCCGTTCCAGGGACCGACGCTGAGCATCCCCATCCCCACCGACGACCGCGACGACGCAGTGAACTTCGCCGCTCATTTGCTGGCCCTGGCCGAAGCCAAACAGAAGCGCATCAACGTCTTCGGCTTCGACAGACCGCCCGCCCCCCCGCGCCAGCGTCACCGGCACCTGTGACGCGCTTCCGGCAAGAAAAACAGCGGCCACGGAGCCGCTGTTTGAGCACCAGGTGAGTGAGGGTGTCTGACTAGCCCTTCACCGCCCCCATAGTCAGACCGCGCACGATGTAGCGCTGCACGAACAGCGAGAGCACCAGGGGCGGCACCACAGCCATCAGCAAACGGGTAGACACAAACCCGAAGTGAATGCCGCGCACCGTGCCCGTGCTGATGATCTTCACCGTGAACGGCTGCGCGTCGCGCACTGTCAGCACGCTGGCGAAGAGAAACTCGTTCCACGCAAACGTGAAACAAATGATCCCTGCGGCCACTAGCGCCGGCCCAGCAATGGGCAGCGCCACCCGCAGGAATACCTGGAGATGCGATGCCCCATCTACCAGCGCCGCTTCCTCCAGGTCTTTGGGAATGTCCGCGAAGAAGTCGCGCATGATCAGCACGGCAAAGGGCATGACGAAGGTCGCGTTGACCACAATCATGCCAACGTAGGTATCCAGCAGGTCGAAGCGCTGCAGCAGCAGGAAAAACGGGATCAGCGTCGCCACAGGCGGCAGAAAGCGCTGCGACAGAAACCACGATACCAGGTTGCGGTTGCCGATCCCGAAACGGAATCGCGCCAGCGCATATCCCGCTGTTGAGCCAAGAGTGAGCGCAATGACCGTCGCGCCGATAGCAATGATGGCGCTGTTCTTGAGCGCTTTGATGTTCTCCTCACCGGTGCGCCCCAATTCAGCGTTCCAGTTGTCCATGATCGGCTTGAACTGCAGGAAGGGGATCATGGACGATTCCAGCGCATCGCGCTGAGGTTTGAAGGAAGTGATCAGCGCCCACGCGAAGGGGTAAAGCGCGATGAGCGTCACCAAGAGCACCGCTGCCCACAACAAGGTATGCTCGATCGTTCTCCGTGAAATCAACTGGCTCGTCTGCATCGTCAGTGCCCCTTTTACTGGACCTCGTAGCGCTCACGCACACGCCAGAAGAAGATGGACGACACGATGATGGCCACCACCACCAGCAGATAAGCGAGCGCCGAAGCGTAGCCCATGTCGAAATGGCGCAGACCGGTCAGATAAATGTAGTAGGAGTAAGTTTGCGTCGAAACGCCAGGCCCCCCGCCCGTCAGCGTGTACGGGATATCCAGAATCTTGAAGGTCTCCACCAGCCGCAGCATGGTGACCGTGCCGATGGCGGGCAAGATCAACGGGAATGTGACCTTGCGGAAGAGCGTCCAGGCCGATGAGGTATCGAGCCGGGCAGCCTCATACAGTTCGTCGGGGATAGACTGCATCGCTGCCAGCACGATGATGAAGACAAACGGCGTCCACTGCCACACATCCACAATCAAGACCGCAAACCGCGCTGACCACGGATCAGTGATCCAGTAGACTGTCCCTGCCCCGATGGCCCGCAGCATCTGGTTGACCGGCCCGCTCTGCTCGTTGAACAGGATCATGCCAAGCTGCCCCAACGCAATGGGCGCAGCGAAGATGGGCAGAGTCAGAATGGCGCGGAATACCCGCAGGCCAGGTATATCGTGGTTGAACAGCCAGGCCACCAGAATCCCCAGCACTACCGTGAGCAATACGCTGCCCAGCACAATGAAGACGGTCATCTCCAGCACTTCGGAGACGCGATTGTCGCTGAAGATGTCCGCGTAGTTTTCAAAACCGATGAACTGCACCGGACGGGGGCGCCGCCCAATCCGTTTGTCGGTGAAGCTCAGCCCTAGCGAGTACAGCAGCGGGAAGAGGGTAAAACACAGCACCCACACCACGCCTGGCAACAAAAAGAACAGACCTGCACGGTTTCTCTTCTTCATGGGAACCTGCCTGCTGCGGTTAGTCTTGCACCCCCACCAGGTGATCACAGGTTATCAAAGGGGAGAGGAATGCTCCTCTCCCCTTTTTTGCACGTCAACACAACGTCAGAGAATTACTCCGCCGGCGTATACCCGATCGACGCCTGATAGATTTCCAGCAGGTAATCGCGGCCAATGTCGTCGGTGATCTCTTCCCATTCCTCGGCCACCTGATCCAGAGCTTCCTGCGGCGACAGCTCGCCGACCATGGCCTGCGCCAGGCGCATGTCCAGGATATTCCAGTACTCAGGCGTGCCAGGGATACGCAGGTAGGTCTGCGTGGTCGGGAAGTCGAACAGGTTCTGGCCGTAGGCGGTGATGTAGGACTGCACATCGCCCGCGTCGTACCCGGCGTTCACGTAATCTTCCACAGTCGCCTCGCCAGCGGGCGGGAACAGATGCGTGGTCGAGCTGGGGTCAACGCCCGTCCAGCCATACACCACGTTCCAGAAGAGGATGGGCGGTGTCGCCTGCATGGCCAGGAAGTAGTAGGCCAGGTCCGGGTTGTCCGAACGGCTGGAGATGACACCGTGCCACGATGCACCTACCAGGTTGCTCACGCAGTTGGGATTCTCCGGGTCTTCCACGAACTGGCCCAGTTCGCGATCATACCACACCTCAGAGCACGGGATCGGCGCGCCACCCAGCTTGCCCTTGATGGTCGAGGAGTTCGGGTCCTGCGCCAGCGATCCCACGTCGCCCCACGAGAAGAGCAATACCGCATTGCCCGTCAGGAAGTTGTTCCAGGCCTCGCCCAGGTCCCAGCCGAACTGCGACTGAGAGCCGGTAGCAGCCAGTTCCTTCAGGAATTCGAGCGCCTTGACGTGGCCGGGCGAGTTGATGACCGGCGTCATGTCATCGGGATCGAACCAGTAAATGTTGTCGTACTTGGTGACCTTGGTCGGGTCGTCGCCCTCAGCCGGGGTGATGGCAAAGGGAGCCGACAGCGACATGAAGTGGAAGAAGCCCTGCCCACCGACCTTCAGGTGCAGGCTGATGCCGTCATCGGGATCGCCGTCGCCGTTCCAGTCTTTGCCGTTGAAGAACTTGGCGATCTTGTAAACCTGCTGCCAGGTGCGCGGCGGGACTACCATCGGCTCGCCCATTTCTTCCTCATAGGCGGCCTGCCACTGGGGGTCTTCCAGGATGTCGCGGCGATAGTAGAACATCTGCGTATCGCCGTCGTTCACCACGCCGTACCACTTGCCCTCCCACTGCAGCAACTGACGCAGCGGAGCAGCCACCTTGTCGGGTTCCCACTTCGGATACCCTTCCGCGTTGATGTAATCATCAATGGGGATGATCCACTCGTTGCTGATGTAGTCCCCATAGAACCAGGAGGCGTTGATGATCGCATCATAGGTGTTCTGGTTAGTGGAGAAATCCACTGTCAGCGTGGTCAGCATCTGGTCGAAGGGGATCTCGATGATCTCCAGCTCCGCGCCGGTGACCGCCTCGAACGCCTCGCGCCAGAAGTACGGCGCACCGGAGATCACACCGCGCGTGCCGCTCGCCAGCACACCGATCGTCAGCTTCTGCCCGGAGAACCGATCACGTGCGTCGGGCAGGTTGGCCGCCATCAGTGCTTCCCAGGCCGACTGACGTTCCTGGTCGTCAATAGCGTTGGGGAACAGTTCTTCCGGCGTCTTGCCGTCGAACGGGCCGCCCTGGGCCGAGACGAGCGAGTTGCCAGCGGGCAACAACAAAGCGATCACAATCAGGAGCACTATCAGCTTTCTCATGCCACCCTCCTTGGAGCGAAAGAACTAAAGAGATCTAACGTCATGAACTGCTTACAAGCTGCCTTTTAGTGTACTATTCAGCCTTAGCACTGTCAACAAAAGGGAAGTCCTTGATAATAGAATAATTCACAATCTGATGATTGAAATCACAAAAAGCCGACACTAACACCAGTGAGTGGCTTTTATTCGCCTTTTATGCAAGAATGGTCGCGCTCCCCGCTTTACAATTCCGGTGAATCAGGCGAAGATAGGGACGCATTCTTGGTCTTGTCTGATCCCCCTCTGAGGACGAACAGGAGTTTGTATGATGGCGCTGGATATCCTCACCCTGGGCGAAGCGCTTGTCGAAATCATGCGCACCGGCATCGGCCAACCCCTGGATCAACCTGGCCCCTTCACCGGCCCTTACCCCAGCGGCGCTCCCTTCATTTTCGCGGTACAGGCAGCACGGCTGGGCGCGCAGGTCGCTGGCATCGGCGCAGTCGGCGAAGACGCCTTCGGACGCTGCCTGATCGAGCAACTGCGCGCCGATGGAGTAGACCTGCGCGGCATCCGCGTGCTGAAAGACTATGCCACCGGCGTGGCCTTTGTCGCCTACTTCGCCGACGGCTCGCGCGATTTCGTGTTCCACGTGCGCGAGGCCGCCGCTGGACAGATCGGGCCAGAACTGGTTCAGGAAGAACTCTTCGAGGGCTTGCGCGTGTTACACCTGATGGGTTCGACCCTGTCCATCCATGAGCGCGCGCTGCAGGCCGGACGACGCGCCCTGGAATTTGCCCAGAAGCATGGGGCCAGGTTCTGTTTCGACCCCAACCTGCGCCCTCAACTGATGCCTGTCGAGCGTGCCCGTGAGGTATTCGCCCCCTTCGTGCAGGCGGCTGACGTGATTATCCCCACAGCAGAAGAAGCGCGCCTGCTCACCGGCCAGGTCACGCTAGAAGCGGCCGTTGAGTCCCTGCTCACCGCCAAACCCGACCGCATTGTGATCGTCACGCAGGGCAAAGACGGCTGCACCGTCTACACCCGCAATGGCGCACAACACGTGCCCGGTTTTGCCGTGCAGGAAGTAGACCCCACCGGCGCGGGCGATTGCTTCGATGCCGGTTTTCTCATTCGCTGGCTGAAGGGAGCGTCTCCGGTTGAAGCCGCGCGCTTCGCCAATGCCTGCGGGGCGCTGGCGGTCACCGCCCAGGGGCCCATGAGCGGCGCGCGTCCGCTGGCCGAAGTTGAGGCATTCCTGGCATCACACGAGTGACGCCAGGCAGCAGCTCGCGGGCGCGCTGGGCTTCGCTCAGCAGCGCCCGTATTCATAGCCTGTCTCGTAGAGCGCCACGACGTTTTCCGCGGGGCTGACAGCCTGGATGTTGTGGCAGGGAGCCAGGATATAGCCGCCTCCTGCCCCCAGGATGTGCAGATTGTCAATGACTTCCTGGCGCACCTCGTCTACCGAGCCAAACGGCAACGTGTACTGGTTGTCTACGCCGCCGTGCAGGATCACCTTGTCGCCGAAGTCCCGCTTCAACCCTTCGCGATCCATGCCCTTCGCCCGCCATTGCAGCGGGTTGAGCGCATCTATCCCCGCCGCGATCATATCCGGGATGATCTCGCGGATCGCGCCGTCGCTGTGGAAAAACACGTATGCGCCCGCCTGATGCACCAGTTCCATCATACGCTTCATGCGCGGGATGAACACTTCGCGGATGATCCGTGGCGAAAACAGCAGATTCTCCTGTGAACCGAAATCCTCGGCCACATAGGTGATGTTCACCACACCAGGGATCGCCTCATAAATGCGGCGCGTATGCTCATAGGCGAAGTCGAACAGCCTGTCGAGACAATGCTCGACCAGAGCGCGGTTCTCCACCAGATCGCTGTAGGCCAGCTCCATCCCCCGCAGATTGACATATGTGAGAAATGGTTCGGAACCGCCACCGCGGATGGGCAGGTGATCTTTGCCCTTCACTTGCTCGCGTAACACGGAATAGTCGAACCAGTCGGCGGAAGGCCAGGTGTAGTGCGCTTCGATCTCTTCGATCGTCGAGTAACGCGCCAGGGGATGATACACACACTCCGGATACACCCCTGTCCCATAGTCCACGTCTTTGAAGCCGCAGCCGTACAGATCGTAACCAGGTAGGATGGGGGGGCCGATGTACGCCGGCTCAACGGTGAAAGGCTTGTCAATGTGCAGGCGCGCGAACATCTCCTCTTCGCTGGCGCAGCCCAGGTACTGCATCACTTTCTGCGTGGCTTCTGGGGTCGCCCAGTAATCCATCGGCACCCGATCGGGCGTCTCACGCCGCAATACGGCCAACCAGCGTTCCTTCGAGGTCATGCTGTCCGACATCGCCTTCCTCCAGAGAATCGCTTTATGCGGGCGCGCCGCCATACTTGCGAGCTGACTCCATGAACTGAATCAGGTTCCGCGTGGTGCGCTCTGGCAAGGGGGTCACGAAGGGTGCCGCTGTCGGCAGCAGCATGAATGGCGCGCGATCGCCCACGGCGTCCACCGCCTCCGCCACCAGCCGATCGATCTGCTCCGGCTCCGCCCGTTCCAGGTCATCGAGCTGAATGTTACCCATGATTACCAGGGCATTTTCCACCCGCTCGGCCACCTCGCGCAGCGTGATGTCGCCTGTAGGTGCGGGTGGCGCTTCGCAGGGATCGATCGCGTCAACACCCAGCTTCAGGAATTCGTCCAGCAGAGCACGAATTGGCCCATGACAGTGATACTGCACCAACTTGCCCGCCCGGTGTATCGCTTCCACCAGAGGCCGGTCAAACTCGGTGACCGCATGCTGATAGTAGGACAGGCGCATTTGCGGCGGCTGACAGTACTCCGGGCCGAAGATACGAAAGGAATCGCCGATCCCTGCCGCCAGCACACCCTGCAACCACTCCAGGATGAGTTGTTGCGCCCGTTCCAGCAACGCATCTATCTTCTCCGGCATGGTGCGCGTGCGAATCATGAATTCGGCGTAGTCCATGTTCTCGATCACCAGGCAGACCGGATTCGGAAGCTGCACCTGCACGATCCCTCGCTCGCCCAAAGCCTCTCGCAGCGCCTGATACTCCGCTGGGTCGGGCAGCTTCGGGCGGAAAGGCATGGACAGAAATGCCTCGATGTCGTCGTCTGTCTGCATCAGGTGACGCTCGCGCCAGGTAGACTTGTTGCCGTCAATATCCTTGTACTCGGCCATCAGATCGCCGCGCGGTGTGTGTAGCGTGTAGCGTGTGATAACCGTGTGCTCCTGACGCCATCGCTCGACCGTCACCTGTTCTGGATCGTCCACTGCCAGAATATCAGTCAGTCCAAAGGAGGCGTAATACGAACAGTAGAACGCCTGAATATGGTCATAGCGGTCACTCCAGGCCAGCCCTTCCTGGTACGAGGGATCGTCAGCCATCCAGGGGTGGCTGTAGCGGTCAACCCCATAGGTCGAAACCGGGATATAGCCGGGGTTGCGTTTCTGCGTGAGTAAGGTCAGCAGAACCTCTCGGCGATTCATGATCTCACTATCTCACTGGCCCAATTCCTCAAAGAAAACGCGCGCATTGAACAGATGAAAAGCAACAATGTAGCGTTCGATCGCCCGCGCGATCCAGTCCACCACATAGCGATGTGGATCGCCCATGATCGGGCGCAGATTGTCGTAGAGCTGCTGTCGCGCCATCACAACCGACGGTTCCGTCCAGATGTAGCGCGCACCGGTCTTCAGCAACCACTCGCGCCGCGCCGGAGTCAGCTCGTCCAGCGCTTTTCCCTGTTCATCTGGTTGTAGCCACTTCTGCCAGCGGTTGGAAGCGTCCACCGCCGCTGCCAGTGTTGCATGGAAACGCGAGGGGGTCACCCCGGGTCTGGTGCGCAACAGGTCCTGCTCCCGCTGTTCCAATGCCAGCAGTGCGTCGTATTCCTCGGCAGTGAACTCTGGCCCGACGTTGGCCCCACCCATCCCCGCCAGCGGATAGTCAGCGGGATTGTCCACCCAATCGGTATAGTGCCCTTTCACGAGCGTGCCATATGGCGAGGCGATCTCGTAGAGCGCTGCCGCTGCCTGTCGGTCGAACTGCGTCGTATGCAGGTCGGTGCCCACCTGCGCCACCACGAAAGCTGGCCAGGCATGATCCAGACCACGCCCCGCCAGACCCTGCCGTAGCAACTGCAAGAAGCGCCGAAAAGCATTCAGGTCTACCAGCCCGCCGTGCACTTCCTCGGTGCCCACTTCATAGGCGACCGGGGGCAGGCCCAATCGCTGTCGCTCGGCCTCAGCGTGCGCGATCAGGTCGAGGCTGCGCTCGACGACTGTCTCTACCGGCAAAGGGCCGCCGAGCGTCCGGTCAACGGTAGGGTCAATGTGCAGCAGCGCGTAACCGGCTTCGAGCATGGCCGTGATGGACTCCTTGACCTCAACTGTTGTCTGCTCGAAGGTCAACCGCTCGCGCGTGTGCTTATCCTTGAGCCACTGCCCCCCATGATCCAGGCAGGGATACAGCGCTTCGTGACAGCCGTATTGCCGGGCGTATTCGTGCACCTTGCGCACGAACTCAGCCGGCGTCCAACCTGTGTAGCCGCCATCGCGATCTACCTGATTGAGGGTCGCGGCGAAGAGCATCGGCGCGTTATTGCGAGCCGCCGCCTGCACTGCCGCCTCCAGCACCGCCTCGGAGTTCGGACACACTGCCAGCAGAGTCACATAGATACCCTGTTGGCGCAGCGCGATGATGCGCTCCACCATCCGCTTGATCTGAGCCAAGGTCTTCCTCTCCCTCGTGAGTGTCCGCGCAGGGCTGGTCACCATCAGACCAGCAGCAGGTATACATCCATCTCGCGAATCTGCCGCGCAATGTCTTCGTCCAGGTTGGTGTCCGTCACCAGCGTGTTAATGGCCGACAACGGCGCGAGGGTCGCCAGCGCCGAGAGGTGGAACTTGCTGCTATCAGTCACCAGAATGCGGTGATCGCCACACTCCAGGTACGCGCGGAGAAACTCGGCTTCTTCGGGCGTTTCGGCGCTGATGCCGCGCGTCACCGAGACAGCGCGCGCCCCAATGATGACCTTGTCTACGCACAGTTGCGCCAGCATTTGCCGTGCCAGGGTGCCGCGCACAGCCTGTTCGTTGGGGTCTACGGTGCCGCCCAACATGATCAGTCGGTGCTGCCCCTGGCGCAGCAACTCTTGCACCACCAGCAGAGACTCGGTGATAATGGTCAAACCCATGTGCCGATTCAGATGCCGTGCCACAGCCAGGCCAGTGCTGCCGCCCGCAATCAGCAGCGTTTCGCCGTTACGAATCAGTTCCGCGGTCGCCGCCCCGATGCGCTCTTTTTCAGCAGCGTGCTGATTCTGGCGCTGCAAGATAGGGATTTCGCTGGTGGCCACCGAACCAACCCGCATGGCTCCCCCATGCGTGCGCCGGATCAGGTTGCGGGCAGCCAGAGTTACCAGATCGCGGCGGATCGTGGTCTCGCTCACACCGAACCGCTCGCTGAGCTGCGCGACAGTCATGCGCCCCATTTGATTGACCAGCTCGACAATCTGCCCCTGTCGCTCCAGAGACATCAGATCGTTGGAACTCATCACTGCCTCCGCATCACTACTCACTCACTTTGCGCGGCAACTGGTGCTCGGCGGGCAAATGCTTCGGCGGCCTGTGTCTGGAAGATCTCTACCGCTGCACCGACCATGCCCGTCTCGCCGCGCATCTCACCCAGCACGATCTCTACCCCAGTATAGAAATCCGGCGCAAACTCAGCCAGAGCGCGGTGATAGTCCGCCACCAGCTCGTCGAAGCGACAGCGGCATGCTTCCAGCAGCACTGGCCCGGCCTCCGCCGTGCCGCCGGTCAGTGCTACCCTGTCCGGCAGGTAGATCGAGCAGAGCGTCGCCAGGGCGTGTCCTAGGTATCTGCCGATCTGCTGGATCACCTGCACCGCGCGCGAGTCGGAACCTTCTCTGGCCGCGCGGATCACCTCATGGGCGGCGACGGGATGCCCATACGCCTGCAGCGCCAGGCGCTCGATGCCGGGGACGCCGCACAGCGCCTCTGCACTGCCACGCGCCCCGTAGACATCCGGCGGACCGTCGGGTTCCACGATGACGCGGCCTGTGTCGCCCGCCTTGCCGCCGATGAAACGGAGCGCCTGCCCGTTGATGATCACCCCGGCCCCCAGGCCTGTGCCAATGGCCATACACAGGAAACGTCGCGCGCCGCGCCCACTGCCGTAATGGTATTCCGCCAGCGCATGGGCGGTGAGATCGTTGTTCACCGTCACCGGCAGACCGAACTCGGTTTCGAACAGGCCGCGCATGTTCACACCCCGTAGAGCAGGCGTATTGGCACAGATGATCGGCCCGCGCCGCTGATCGTCTATATACCCGTGCGTGGAGATGCCAATCCCGATCGGGACGACAGGCGCAACAGCCATCAGCGCCCGCACCTGGCCCATCACATCGCTCAGAAACGGCCCCGCATCCTTACCTCTGGCGGCAGTGACCAGGCGCTCGGACGCCAGAATCTCTCCGCTGACAGTCACCAGGCCAATCTTGGTATAACTGCCACCGATGTCAATACCAACTGCCATCACCGAAGGCGTACCCATCGCCTGCCTCTCATGCTGTGTAGACGACCTGCCCTGCCACCAGCGTCATGACAACGTTCAGATCGGCGTCGAGCAAGACCACGTCCGCATCTGCACCAGGGGCCAGCACCCCCTTGCGCCCAGCCAGCCCCAGCGCTTCGGCAGGCGTCGCGGTGACCATCGGCAGCGCCTCCGCCAGCGCAAGCCCCGTGTAACGCATCACGTTGCGCAAGGCCACATCGAGCGTCAGCGTGCTGCCCGCCAGACTGCCACTGGCAATACGCGCGACGCCCTCCCGCACCACGACTTTCTGTCCTCCCAGATCGTAGGTGCCGTCTTGCAGACCGGTCGCCCGCATGGCATCGGTGATCAGGATGGTGCGCCCTGCCCCCTTGGCCCGTACCAGTAACCTGACCATCGCCGGATGTACGTGCACGCCATCGGCGATCACCTGGCAATAAATGCGATCGTCCGTCAGCACACCGCCCAACGTCCCCGGCGTGCGATGATGCAATCCCAACATCCCGTTGAAAGTGTGCGTGGCCTGCCGCACGCCCCAGTTGGCGGCCTCAATCACCTGTTCGTAGCTCGCCCCGCTGTGCCCGATGGCGAACTCGACACCGCGCGCCCGCCCCGCCGCAACCAGTTCCGCTGCCCCCTCTAGCTCTGGTGCAAGGGTGATCAGGCGAATCGCCCCTGTCTCCAGCCAAGCCAGATATTCATCAGGAGATGGAGAGCGAAAGTGATCCGGATGCTGCGCGCCCCGGTAATCCAGATTCAGGTAAGGTCCTTCCAGGTGTACGCCCAGGTGCTGAGCGCCGTTTTCCGGCTGCGGACAACTGGCAACCGCCTGCACCGCCGCCTGAATGTCGGCACTGGCGGCGGTCATCGTGGTGGGTAGATAGCTGGTGACGCCATGCTGCGCGAAAAAACGCGCCATCTGTTGCAGCGCCGCCGGTGTCGCGTCCATAGTGTCCCAGCCGACCGCGCCATGCACATGCACGTCAATGAAGCCGGGCACCACCCACCGCCCGTCCGCCTCAATGACCCGGTCGCCCGCTCCTGGCGCGAGCCGACCTGCGCCCAGAGCCGCGATCCACCCTCCCTCAATGACCAGAGTGTGATTCGCCAGCGCCGTGTGCGGCGTCAGCAGTGTGCCCCCGCTGATCAGCGTGCGCATGACACCCCCTATTTGAGCGACCCCATAGTGATGCCGGAGATCATGCGCTCCGACAGGATGATGTAGATTGCCACTGTGGGCAGCATGATGATCACAATGCCCGCAAACAAGCTGGCCCAGTCGCCGGTGTATTGCAGCGCATTGCGTAGCGCATAGAGACCGAGCGACAGGGTGCGCGTCTTGTCCGTGTTGGCAAACACCAGCGCCAACTGATACTCATTCCACAGGCCGATGAAATTGAAGATCGCCGCCGTTAGCAGCCCCGGCGAAGCCAGAGGCAACATCACCCGCCAGTACACCTGATAGTCCGAACATCCATCTATGACCGCTGCGTCCTCCAGTTCACTGGGCAGTGTGATGAAGAAACCGGTCAGGATGTAGACAGTGAACGGCAGCGACAGGCTGACGTAGACCACGATCAGCCCCGGCAGGGTATTGTCCAGCTGCAGGTTCAGCATCAGCGCGAACAGCGGGATGAACAGCAGCGGATAGGGAATGCCCATGCCCGCGGTAAACAGCGTAGTGATCGTATTGCTGCCCCGGAACTTCACCCGGCTCAGCACGTAGGCCGCCGGGGCGGAAATCGCCAGGATCAGAAACACGGACACCGACACCACAATCACGCTGTTCAGGAAATAGCGGCCCATGTCCACCGCGTTCCAGGCGGTGCTGTAGTTCTCGAAGCGCAGTTGCGGCGGCAGCTTGAGCGGCTCCTGGAAAAGCTGACGATTGGTCTTGAACGATGACATGGCGATCCAGCCAATGGCGAACACCGTGAAGCCGCACCACGCCAGCAGCACCAGGTAACCGGGAATCTGACGCACAAATCGCAGCAACCGCCCTTGCGTGCGTCGGCTGAGCGTCCAGGGTCGGGTGTGTGCTGTCGTTGCCATGTAGCCCTCCTCAGTACTGGATCACTTCGCGGCGCAGTACACGGCGCAGCACCACCACCACCACAACCACCGTCAGCACGAGCGCTACCCCCATCGCCGTAGCATAACCCAGGCGGTAGATAGGGGTGCGCTGACCAAAACCCATCACATATAGATACACGGCGATCGTGTAGGTGTTCGGGGATGGCTCCAACGCCGAGAAGGCAAAGGGGAATTCGAAGATTTTGAGAGCACTGATGCTCCACAACACAATACCCACGGTGATCACGTCCCATAGCAGGGGCACGGTGATGCGATAGAACATCTGCAGTTCGTTTGCCCCGTCTATCCTGGCCGCTTCATAGAGTTCATGAGGGATCTTATCAATGCCTGCCATCAACAACACCACGTAAAAGCCCACGTTCATCCAGATGATCGCGGCCAGCATAGACTCAAAGATATTCTCTGGCGATGTCCAGAGAGTCCTGGAAAGCGACTCGAAGCCCAGGTAAGCCAAGCCATTCTTGAGGATGCCGAAGCGCGGATGATAGATCGCCACGCTCCACATCGTCGTCAGCGCAATGACGGCTACCACGTTGGGCAAGAAGATAATCGCCCGGAACAGCTTGCGCCCCTTGATCCCAGAGTTGAGCAGAATGGTCAGCGCGAAAGCCAGGCCAAAGACGATCACCCCGCCCACAAACACGATCGTCAGCGTGTTCTTCAGGCTCTCAATGAACAGATCGTCGCGGATTAGTTCCCTGTAATTGTCCAGGCCAATGAACTTGGCCTCGTAGGAAAAGCCTGACCAGTCGAAAAAGCTGTAGTAGAACGCCCGTATGGCGGGGTAGAGAAAGAACACCAGATAAAGGAATGTGGCCGGAAACAAGAAGGTGATGATCAGCCTTTTGCGCGCGCGCATGCCCCCTGCTCCTCACTGCCGCGCCACTCCTCGCCGTGGTCAACGGCCCAAGAGCCTCTCTGCAGGCCGATGAACAACTGGGATGGGCTCTTGTGTCCCATCCCAGTCTGTCGTCCGCTCGACCGCGAACTACTTGCCTTTCCAGTACTCCGCCGCGTCAGTGGCCATCTTCTCAACGAACTCTTCAGGCGTCAGCTCGTCCAGGAAGAGCTTCGACCAGTTGACGTAGAGAATGTTGTTGACAAACTCGGAGTACTGCGCCACCGAACCATCGGCCATGCCGAAGACTGCCGTAGCGTTGGCCGCAGCTGTCGCGCCATCCTGGATCGCTTCTGCCCACTGCACACCCAGGCGTGTCACTCCAACCAGCGCTTCATCGGCCATTTTCTGCATGTTTTCTTTGGTCATGATGAAGCGCAAGAACTCGAAGGCTTCGCGCGGATGCTCGGTATTTTTGACGATCATGAAGCTGAGCAGGTATACCATCAGATCGCCCTGCTTGCCCACGCCACCCGGCATCTCCGGGAAGTTGAAAGCACCCCACTCGAAGCTACCCTCGACGATCGGAGCCAGTTCAATGGGCAGCCACGAGCCGACCAGTTCCATCGCCGACACGCCGACGCCCAGCGTCTGCTGACCGGCGGGCCACAGATACCCCTTGGTTTCGGGCGGGATGCAGCCGCGATCCCACAGTTCGCGCATATTCTGCGCCGCCTGCAGGTAGACGGGGTCGCGCCACATCTCACCAGTCTTATCCTCGATAGTCTGTCGCAGGAAGCCCACGCCCTTGTAGCGCACAATCTGATAGGTCAGATAGTCAATCTGATAGAACTGAATGTCGCTCTCCGCGGCAATGGGAGCATAGCCGGCATCTAGCAACTTCTGGCACACGCTCAGGAAATCTTCCCAGGTCTTGGGCGGCTCAGCGTCCGCTTCGGCGAAGGCGTTTTTGTTGTACCAGAACTGCGACGTGTTGTAGATATAGGGCCACAGGTAAATCTGCCCATCCACAGCGAAGAGTTCGAGCGTGCCGGGGGTGAAGACCTCGCGGATCGGCACATCCTCATCCAGCGCCTTCTCTTCCAGAAATTCGTTCAGCGGATAGGCCATCCCTTCCTGCACCAGCCCACCGGCGAGCGGGTCGGCATCCTGATCCACCAGGTCAATCTGCTGCCCAGCGCTCAGAGCGGTGCGTACCAGGGTCTGATTCTGACGACCGTTCCAAGTAGCCTCGATGTCAATGTTGGGATTGGCCGCCTCAAAGTCCGCGATCCAGCTCTGAATAACCCTGGCCTGCGGCTCGGTCTCATTCCACATGGACCAGTAGACCAGCTTGACCTTCTCCTGGGCGCTAGTCAGCCCCGTGCTCACTGGGACGAGCATGGCTACGATGAGCACTAGTGTCAAAAGCCGGAATTTCTTCATGGGATCATCTCCTTCTTACCCTGTAAGTATGAACAGTTACCAAACGTGAACCTGGTAAAAATCATGGCTTGCATTTCTATCGCATAGACACTCTCCGTCCCTATCCGGCCAAACACTGGCCGACGAACAGATAGGCCTTCGGGCAACAGTCAGAGCTCAGCGAGAGGCTCCTGAACATATGACACGCAACCGACAGCTCCTTACAACAGTTTGCTTTCCTAGCTTGTCAATAGGGACTTGAGCACCACCACAGCGTCAAGCCGCGCCGGATGATCGGGATTCTGTTGGTTGGCCATGGCACGGTGATAGGCCAGCAGGTGCAGCACCGGCAAGTACGTCACCGTGCGCGCCCATGCGGGCAGCTCACTGCCCAGCACCACCTCATGCCACCGCGCAACATCTGCGTGCCCTGTTTCCTTCTCAGAAAGCGCCAGCACATGTGCTCCGGCCCACTGCATCTGTTCCAACACGGCTATTTCATGGCGCTGTGCGTCTTCCGACAGCAGACCGATCACCAGCGAATGCTCGTCCACCATGGACATAGGGCCGTGACGGAACTCCAGCGCATGAAAGGCTTCGCTATACGACAGAGACATTTCCTTCATCTTCAGCATGGCCTCGCACGCCATGCCATACAGGAAACCTGTCCCCAGGAAAAAAAAGCGTTGGATCGCCATCGTTTCGCCGAGTGTCTGCGCCAGAGGGCGATACTCGTCCAGCAGTCGCCGGGCAATGGCTGGCAGTGTCCTCAAAACCGTCGTTACATCCAGCCCTGCCAGGTGCCCCGCGAGTGCCTCGGCTAGCAAGGTCATGCTGGAAAACGAGCGTGTCTGTGCGACGCTCTGCTCCTGGGCCGCGCTCGCCGTCAGAACAAAGTCTGCCTGGCGAGCCAGAGCACTGTCACCATAGCAGGTGATCGCCAACACTGGCCCTCCGGCCCGCGTCTGGAAGACCTCCACGGCATCGAGCGTCTCGGTCGTCTCGCCGGAGCGCGAGATCGTGACGAGCAGGGTGCTGGTATCGCCCAATTGCACCACATCGGGAAACAGCACCACCTCCGAAGCTGGGCGCGCCTGCGTCGGAATGTGATTCAGGGCCTGAAACAACGAAGCAACAACTAGAGAAAGATAGTAGGTCGAGCCGCAACCGGTACAGATGATGCGCTCAATGGGATGTTGCTGCCAGAAGCGGTCAAACGCAGGAATGAGGCTCTGGAATTCAGCCAGTGTTGCTGCCCATACGTCCGGCTGACTGTTGATCTCACTGAAAGTGTGAAAGCCCCTCTCGGCCATGAACAAACGACCTTTGCATAGAAAAAGACTGTTTATGCTTGTATAGTACTCTAAAATGCGCACAAAGTCAATATTTCCGAGCACATTCGCGCATAAATAACCACGATCGAGCGAAGCCGACGACTTCTCACCCGTCTTGGAATCGCCCCGATGCAGGCATCAGACTGGGCACGACCGAGGCAACCGCCTCAAAACCAGCTAGCAGAATCGTGGCAGAAGGCGACTGCGCGAAAAAAAGATGACCGACCCGAAACCGGTCGGTCAAAACATCATCGCAAATTCGTCAGCACCCCGTCTACCACATCAAGGGACAGGGTACAGCGGAGAGGATGGTACCCCTAGGCGTCTGCCTGCCAGTCTTCATAGGACTGGAACCACGTATCGCTCCCGGCCAGCGGAGCGTAGAAGTCCGTCCAGGGTCGCGCCAGGCGACTTGCAATGTCCGTAATTCGCCTGAGCCGTTCGACCGCCGTCGTCGCCAGGAAATGCTGCCGCTCCGCCGGACTCATGACGACAGCTTCTTTCCAGATGGCGCGCCCGGCCAGAAAGCCGCTGGCCCCTGCCTCACAGGCAACCCGCACCTGATCTTCGAAGATGTCAAAGTCCACGCCGGCGCTCAACAGTACCCAGGGCACCTGACAGACTTCGCTGATCGCCGCACAGGCCGCTTGCCAGGCGGAGCGGTCACTGTCAAAGGCGGCGTCCATGGGAAACTCCAGCTTCAGCACGTCCGCACCAAGCCCGCCAAGACGCCGTGCCGTCTCGCGCACCACCCGGGGGCGCGTCTGAGCAAAGGCGGCACTTTCCTTGGGTACGCCCGCCTGCAGACTGTAGGACATCGGCTCCAGGAAGAGCGGCATATCATAGCGCTGACATTCCTGGGCCACCTGCCGGATGGTTTCCTCCAGTTCCTCGGCCAGTGCGCCAGTATCCGGATGGTAATAGACCATCAGTTTAACCGCCGAAGCGCCCATCCGTTTGATCTTACTCACCGTCCAGCCGTCGGTGAAAGCAAGCTGACGGTACGTCGAATCGCCGCTGTAACCGCTCTTTTCCAGCGACATCAACAGCCCGCTCGTGCCGGACATGTCCAGGGCCGACGGCAGGCCATAGATCGGGTCGAGCAGCACGGCGCTGGTGTGAAACGACAGGGCCACCACGATCTCGCGCTTGATCTGCACCGCTTGCTCGTACGAGGTACCTTCAGGCAACATACGGCGATAGCTACCGCGCTGGTCGAACGCCAGTATGGTGAAGATATGTTCATCGGTGCTGGTCTGCTTGAGATGCCGCCACTTACCGGGCGTGAGAGTCTGTTTCACGTCAGTTCTGCTCCGCAGTCACCTGTTAATCGCAAGCTCACACATATACAGCCCTGGTCGGTCCAGCGAGGGTCACAGACCAGGGCGCTCGATCCGCACAGCCAAACCCACCAGCGGGCCAGCACGTCTATACAGGCGTGGCTCAGGCCACGTCGAAGCCGCCCACGATGTGCTTGACCAGCAGGTCAACAGTGGCCTCGCTGCGCGGTACTTCGGCCACTTTGCGACCACGCCGCAACACCACCATGCGATCGGCGACTTCCATCACATCCTGCATGGTGTGGCTGATGATGATCACCGGGATGCCCTGCTCGCGCAGCGTCTTCACCAGCGCCAGCACTTTGCGCTGTTCGGGGACGCCCAGCGCCGCCGTCGGCTCGTCCATGATGATCAGCCTGGCGTCCCAGTAGAGCGCACGGGCCAGGGCCACCGCCTGACGCTGCCCTCCCGATAGCCTGACCAGCTTCTGTTTGAGGGAGGGGATGTGAATATCCAGGCGATCCAGCACACCGGCAGCCTCGCGCCGCATATATTCGTCATCGGTGACAGGGATAAGGCCCAGCAGGCGTTTCTCTTTCTCCTTGCCCAGGAACACGTTCGCCCCCACATCGAGATTCTCGGCCAGGGCCAGGTCCTGGTAGATAGTCTCAATCCCCATCTCGCGCACTTTGGACGGAGAGGCATCGGTGATGTCGTGTCCATTGAACAGGATACGGCCTTCGTCGGCGCGGTAGACGCCGGACACACATTTGATCAGCGTGGACTTGCCCGCGCCGTTGTCCCCCAGCAGAGCCACAACCTCGCCGGGATAGACTTCCAGGTCTACCTTGTTGAGGGCAGTCAGGCCGCCGAAGAACTTGGAGACTCCCTCAACCCTGAGTATGGGTTCAGCGGTAGCGCTAGGCATATTCTTCCTGATGCTCCTGCTGCTGCTTTTCGAAGTACTCGCGCAACCGGTTCACCAGCACTGCAATGATGATGGTGCAGCCGATCACGATGAACTGCCACAGGGCGTCAATGTTGAGCATGACCAGACCTGTCTGCAAGACGGCAATGATCAGCGCTCCCACTACTGTCCCGCTGATGCGCCCTTCGCCGCCGAACAGATCGGTGCCACCGATCACGACGGCAGCCACCGAGTCCAGCAAGACCGGTTCACCCACCAGGGGAGACCCCGCCGTGAAGCGAAAGACGTGCAGGATGCCCGCAATGCCAGCGGTGAGCGCAGAGAGCAGATAGATGACGATCAGGTGACGCTCGACGTTAATACCGGCGCGCAGCGCAGCCTCCTTGCTGCCGCCAATGGCATAGGTACGGCGTCCAAACTTGGTGCGGGCCAGCACAAAGGCGAAGACGAGCACCACAACCGCCGTGATCAACACCGGATAGGGCAGCAGCCTCTGCAGGCTGCGCAGTTGTTCGCGCGTGAGATCGTCCGGTTGACGGAACCAGACCAACCCCATATCCTCGATTCGGTAAAGCAGGCTGCCATTCCCCACCTGACGCAACACCGCGCGGACATCGGCGGGCAGGTCGCCCACCACATTCTTGCCGGTCGTCAGCAGGAACGCCGCGCCACGCACAATGCCCCACATGCCCAGCGTAGCAATGAATGGCGGCACCTTCACCTTGGCGATCAGGATGCCGTTGGCCAGGCCCGGTATGAGCACCGCCCCCAGCCCGGCCAGCACACCCGCCGCAATCGCCAGCGTGGGGTCTACACCATTGTTGCCCAGCGTGCGCATCAACTCCGCGCTGACCACCGAGGCCAGCCCCACCGTATAGCCGATCGACAGATCAATACCGCCGGTGATGATGACGTAAGTCTGCCCCGTCGCCATCAACATCACCAGTGTGCTGGTCACCAGGATGTTGGAGAAGTTGCGGACGGTGAAGAAGCCTGTCCCTGTGATCGAGAAATAGGTCACCAGCACCAGCAGGAACAGCCAGGGCCATACCTGAGCGATCACGCTGAGGGTAGTCGCGCGTGTAGAACTTCTGGAGACCCGTCTAACTTGAGTTGAGGTTGTAGCTTCCATTGAGATCCAATCCAGTTACTGCGCAAGATTCAGAGGGCTGCGAGTAGTGGCAGAGGCCGCTACTCGCAGCTTGCGTGATCAGTAGCGGGAAGACGCTGTAGACCTATTGCTCGCGATAAATGAAGCGGGCAATCTCGGGATCGTCCACGTTGTCGGCGTTCATTATAGCGTAACCGGTCGGCCAACGCTTGGGGATACTGACCACACCGCGCTCATTGGCAACAGCTGTCAGCACGGCGAAGAAGCCCATGTCGCCCGGCTTCTGAGCGATCACCTGCGTGACCGTGCCTTCGCGCAGCAGTTCGACAGCGAAGGCAGAAGCGTCGAAGGCCGCCACCTCGATGGCTCCGCCCAGACCGGCGTTCTGCACCGCCGCGCCCGCGCCCTGCGCGCTGAAGGTGTTGGCCCCAAAGATGCCGTCAATGTCCGGATTGGCCT
>Ga0116210_1000104_pt1 | contig 84710 bp, 59 predicted proteins | sample TshhotsprinmetaG_FD_94483 | JGI IMG/M metagenome (GOLD analysis project Ga0116210, IMG submission 94483) | Hot spring microbial communities from South Africa to study Microbial Dark Matter (Phase II) - Tshipise hot spring metaG | ecosystem: Environmental > Aquatic > Thermal springs > Hot... | reverse complement strand
CACCATGCTGTCCACCAGATCCGCCTCGATGATGTTCTTGCGGATCTCGCCCTCGCCGGACTGGTTGGAGGACATGGAGCCGTTGGCCAGCACGAAGCCGGCCACGCCCGGCGGCGCGAGATGATGGATGATGTGCTGCACCCAGGCGAAGTTGGCGTTGCGCACAGGCGGCACGCCGTACCGCCACCGCTTGTCGTCGCGCAGCCGCTCGCCGCAAGCCCTTGGAGCAGCACACCTTTTTGCAGAGGGGTGCGCAAATGTTATTCCAATTGGTGCGCTTCCTTGCATAAGTAGTGGAGATTACCAAAGTGGCGGCGGAGGGATTCGAACCCCCGACCGACGGATTATGATTCCGCTGCTCTAACCAGCTGAGCTACGCCGCCATTATATGCTGGAAACCGCTATCGTCTGAGCTAGGCCGCCATCAAACTCGAAACCGCTACCGTTTGCCACGCCGTGCAGATCGGGGCCGATTGGTAATTCACCACTTCAGGCGCACGCACGAAACGAAAAATCTCTACCCAAGACTAAAATTCTCTTTCTCTACCCAAGACTAATATTTGGTAACGAAGTGTTCGCTAATAAAACTCGCTAGCTTCGCGTTCTGAAAAACGCTGCCAAAAGGACCTCTGCAACACCCTTTCGATCTTACTCCTCCCACCGCGGAGGAAAACTCCTTTTCGAGAAAGACGAAACCCTACTTCTGTCGCGTTACAACTCAGATTCCTCACCCTTCTGAAGAACGAAAAAGAGTCTTCTCGGCAAGGCCGGGGGCTATTTCGAGCTTCCTCCAAGAACGGAATTTAAGGCGAAATTAATTCTAACCGACAAACCTTGTCGACCGGCGAGGCCGCTTGCCTATCCGTGGGGGAACTACTCCAGCAACCACTTTGTTTCTCATAGTTTTACCGCACGCAAGCGTGCTCTGCAAACACCACTTGATAACCAAATTTTCCAAGAAATCCACCTGCCGGACAATATACACAACTAGATAACCAATATTTAAACCTAACACACCTGCTTTTCTTTTACGCCATTTTTCCTCGTTTTAATTATCTTTTCTCGGCTACCAGTATGATTCAATCGTTTAAAAGCTTTTCTAGAGGTCATTCGACAATTCTTGATCCATAAGTCAAATCCCTCTTCTTCGGGGATCAATCATCTGCAAGTTGCGAACCAACTTATAAGCAGGCCCACCCGCGATGATCACAAATCGATGCCCCGATACTCCCCCGCGATTAATACCATCCAGATCTGATATTTATTGATCTTCGGTTCCCCATTAGCTGCATTCTCAGCAGTCCGGACTTCGCCTTGGAAGTCCCCACTGTTTGCTAGTTCTCCCGACCCGTTTTAACCCCATTTTAACCCACCAAGCATCAGTGACTCTCGCCCGCTACCACTCTCACGAACTCCTCAATCCTCGATCCCCTTTGCGTTGGCCAATCCCACCCTTTTGTTTGTTGTTAAGCCCAAAATCTTTTTTGTTAAGCCTAAACCACCCGCGGCTTTAACGCCCGCACAAGCTAGCGATTCCGGCCCGGTATCGCACCGACAAAGGCAATCCGGAGTTTTTAATTCGGCTCCAGGCGGACGGGAGCACCCGTTTTGGGGATCCCCGCGCCGGCATGATCGCGCTCCGGAGATCCGAGGCTTTAACCTTTTCGGTTCGATCTTAGAGCGGGATACCGGATCGGCTTCAATCCGGCTGAGCGATGGTGGACGAGGGTTCGGATTCTGCCTCGGGCGTGGGGCAAAAAATTGCTCGGATTACAAGGAGCGTGACGCCAACCACCAGCAGAGAGTCGGCGATGTTAAAAGTCGGCCATGGCCACCGGCCAATCATTACCAGAATGAAATCACGAACCGCGTATACCGGCTCACCGACGCGGTGAGCAGAAAACCCGATCCAACCTTCCTCCCACCGAAGGCCCGGAAGTCCGAGGCGGTCATACAAATTGCCGAGGATTCCTCCGCAGATTGCCCCGGCGGCCCATGCCAACCACAGGTCGTTGCCGGCATTTTGAAAAAACACCCAAACCAGGATGGCAATCACCGCTATAAACGAGGCGATTACGAATAGGAAGGTCAGCCCCTGGCCCATCCCAAAAAGGGCGCCTTCGTTCAAGGTGGTCTGAAAGCCGATGCGGTCCTGCCAGAGCCAGAAAACGGGCCGCTCCCCCGGTCCCCCGAGCCACTCAAAAACAAGCCATTTGGTGACAAGATCACAGGCACAGCCTAGCCCGGCAACCAGGCTAAAGATGAGCCAAATCAGTAATCGACGCTTCAACGAAATTGGGGAAGCGGTGTCCAGTTCGCCGCAAGGAGCCTCAGGTTTGCTCGTATTTCGACGCACACTTGACGCACATAGTGGCATAAGGAATAGCCTGCAATCGTTGCTTGGGAATTTGGCAGCCACAGTCCTCACAAATTCCGTAAGTACCTTCTTCGAGGCGTTCCAAGGCTAACTCAATCTGTTCCAGTACACCCGAACTTGCCTCGATTAAGCTGAGAGTAAACTCCTGCTCATAATTGTCGGTGCCAAGCTCAGCCATGTGGATCGGCATACTGGAGATTTCCCCGGAGGCTGCGCCACGATTCTTGCCCAAGGCGACCTCGGCCATCTGGCTCACATCCCCCCGCAGTCGTGCGCGGAGGTCCAGAAGTCGCTGCTTGAAAAGCTGAAGCTCCTCCTTCGTCAAAGCCTTTGGCTTACGCATTGCAGTACTCCACAGCGGCAAAAAAAGGTAAAAAATTGCGCCCTACAACCTTTCGATTTTAAGCAGCCCGCAGACCGGGGTCAAACCCCCCAAGCGATTAAAGCCGTGCCTCCCACTCGTACACGTTGTGGGTTTTTCAGAGATCGGTGCCGGAAAAAACTGCGAATTAGAGGATCGGTTCGAAGCGACAGCAGCTTTCTTCCGCCTTGATTTCGCCGGAAGCTTGCTCTAGATTATTCGGCTAGTTAACTTTACGGAAGCTGTCACATCTGGGCGAGTTTTTCCGGTGGCTGAATCGCAGATTCAATCAGGTCGTGGGGGCGTCGGTTGTGGGGTGGACGCATTTCAACGATGTATCGCCGCCCCATGCGGGGCAACCTACGATGTCGGCGAGGTGCTCGTCAGTTGTCCGCGTTGTGGCGAGTTGCTCGACGTCGATTATCGTTGGGACCGGATCCCCGTCCCGCGATCCCTCAAGCATTTCGAGGAGGCATGGGCTCGGCGGGATGATCCGCACCTTTTCAGCGGGGTTTGGCGATTCTACGCCCTTCTCCCTTTTGCACCGCGAGAAGTCTGCGTCACCATCGGCGAGGGGCAAACCCTGCTTCAGCGGGCTGATAGTGTGGGGGCGTTTGTGGGGCTGAAGCCGGGGCGTCTATTTCTGCAATACGAAGGGATGAACCCCTCCGGCAGCTTTAAAGATAACGGGATGGCTGCCGCTTTCACCCATGCCCATTTGGTTGGTGCTACCCGGGCGGCATGTGCTTCCACGGGCAACACTAGTGCCTCGCTGGCCTTATATTGTGCCGTCACACGGCTGATGCGGGCGATCATCTTCGTCGGGTCGGGGAAAATCGCCTTTGGAAAGCTGGCTCAAGCGCTCGATTTCGGGGCCCTGACCGTCCAGATTAACGGCGATTTCGACGACGCCATGGCCCGGGTTAAAGAAGTCAGCCAGCAGCTTGGTATTTATCTGGTCAACAGCGTCAATCCGTTTCGCCTCGAGGGGCAAAAGACGATCATTTACCGCGTCCTAGAAGGGTTGCGGTGGGAAACGCCCGAGTGGATCGTCGTTCCGGGCGGCAACTTGGGAAACTCCAGTGCCTTCGGCAAGGCACTTTACGAATTGTACAAACTGGGGCTAATTCAGCGGATGCCGCGGCTGGCTATCATCAATGCCGTGGGGGCCAACACACTCTACCAGCTTGTGGAGCAAGAGGGGATTCGTTGGCACGGGGGCGACCTGGATCGCGCAAAAATTCGCCGATTTTACGAACGCATGGAGGGCGAAGGTTGTCGGGCCAACACCATTGCCAGTGCCATTGAAATTAATCGGCCCGTCAATTTGTCTAAGTGCTTACGGGCTCTCGAAGTTTGCCGCGGCGTAGTCCGGGAAGTAACGGACCAAGAAATCCTGGATGCCAAGGCCCAGGTGGGTATGGGGGGCCTTGGTTGCGAGCCCGCCAGTGCCGCAAGCGTTGCGGGAGCCAAGCGGTTGGTAAGCGAAGGAATCATCGGCCCAGACGAGCGGGTCGTGTGTGTACTCACGGGCCACCAGCTAAAAGACCCTAACGCAACGGTCGCTTATCACACAACAGATCAAGAGTTGTTCAATCGCGTGCTCGGTAGCCGTGGGGTCCGCCGGGCAGCCTTCGCCAATCGGGCGGTGGTTGTTCCTAACGATATCGACGAAATCGTCAAGGCGATTCAACTTTACGGCTAGTCCGGCTCCGGCGTATCTTGCCGACGAGCTCACCGCCGTTCGACAAGGCAATACCTAGCTTCGCTCCTCGAGAGTGTATCCCGCGTACTTTTTCAGGATACTACTGAGGATAGTTTTTCGCCCCACTTAATCCGAATCTTAATTGCGCCGCTAATTGCAAATTGCGCCGCTAATTGCAAATCGGGTCCCCAGTTAAAGACAATTGCAAGGATTTTGCGTTTCCCCATTGGCCGGGGTCGTTTTCGCAAAGATCTGTTTACAGAATCTCCCCCTCTACCCCCGAAATCCCGACAGCCCAAGGCCGCATGATTGCTGAGGTCTTACCACGCGTCTGAGGTCTTGCCCCGAGATCCGGCTTTAGAATCTTGCGGCAATTTTCAAGCGGTTTAATTTTGTGCCCCGATGCCGATCTGCCGCAACGGCGTAACTTTTGATGCTTTGGTCCGTAAGTTCCCGGTCTTTTTTTCGGTTTAGGGCAGGGGGGCGGCCGGGATTAACTGGGGGTATCGAGGTAGGGGTCCTGACCCATTTGCCGCTGCATCTTTTTTCGTTCCTTTTCGAAGTACAGTAGGGCCCGACGTTGTCGGAAATGCTGCCGCTCTACGCGCCGCTGAGCCCGGCGAAATAGAGGCAGTCGGTGGCCGAATTCGCCCTCCGGGTTGACGCGCCCCCACTGTTTGAAAATGCGCGCTTTCTTGGGTCCGAAGCCCATCTCTAGCAGCTCATCCTCGAGTGAAAGGAACTGGCGGTAGGTACCCGGATCACCCTGACGACCGCAACGGCCGATGAGCTGGCGGTCGATTCGGGCGGAATCGTGCATTTCCGTACAGATGACATGCAGCCCGCCACGCTCGGCCACTCCAGGCCCTAACCGGATATCGGTACCGCGGCCAGCCATGTTCGTTGACACGGTTACCCGACCGGCCAATCCCGCCTGGGCAACGATCTCCGCCTCTTCGGCAATCCGATGGGCATTCAGAACCTGATGCTCAATGCCCCGCTCGGTGAGGAGGCGCGAAAGATGTTCCGATTTGTCGATGGATCGCGTCCCAATGAGCACCGGCCGGCCCTGGGCGTGAACGGTCGCCACCTCCTCAACCACCGCGGCCCACTTCGCCTCACCGGTGCCGAAAATTTGGGTGGGCCACTGGGTGCGAATTACCGGACGATTGGTGGGAATCACCACCACATGACAACGATAGATGCGGCGCAATTCCCGCGCCGAATCTCGCGCCGTCCCCGTCATCCCCGCCAGGTGCTGAAAGCGGAGGAAGAAATCCTGCACGGTGATCCGGGCGGCTTGACCGGTATCTACCGTGACTTTTACCCCCTCTTTCGCCTCGACCGCTTGGTGGATCCCATCTCGCCACTTGCGGCCCTCCGCCAGGCGGCCGGTGTACTCGTCCACAATGACGATCTCACCATCGCGAACGACATACTGCCGGTCCCGGTGGAATTCTCGAGCCACTTTGCTGGCCCGTTCGATGTACTCATAAATATGGAACATGCCCACCCGATCCATTTCGGCGGGTTTGGGCAATTGCCGGGCTTTGCGGCGGCCTTCACGCGTCAAATGACACTGCCTTTTTTCATGATCATACTCGTAGTCTACATCTTCGATGAATTGATCGGCTACCTGCGCACTCCATTTATAACACGCAACGGCTAAAAGCTGTTCCTCCGTGGGAACCGCGCTAATGATTAGCGGCGTCCGGGCCTCGTCAATCAGGATGCTGTCCGCCTCGTCCACCAAGGCAAAAAAAGGCTCGCGCTGAACCGGTTGATCCCCTTTCGCGGCGGCGCTCTCGTAAAGCATCGCCCCGAGCAGGTCCGTTTGTCCCTCCCGAATTCGCCGCAATAACAGCCGATCCCGCAGAAAATCAAAACCAAATTCTTTCGCCGTTCCGTAGGTTACATCGCAGGCGTAGGCCTGGCGGCGCAGGTCTTGGGGCATTTGGGTTTGGATGCACCCGACGCTTAGGCCCAGCAGCTTATAAATCGGTCCCATCCACTCCGCATCACGTTTGGCCAAATAGTCGTTGACCGTAGCCAACAGGCAACCCCTACCGGCCAAGGCATAAAGATACATGGGCAAGGTGGCGGTGAGCGTTTTGCCTTCGCCCGTGGCCATTTCCACAATCGAACGATGGAACATGGCGATCCCGCCGAGGATCTGCACGTCGAAATGCCGCATGCCGATCGTGCGTCGGGCCGCTTCACGAACCAAGGCATAGGCCTCGGGCAAAAGCCGCGCAAGGGGCTCGCCACTTCGGGCACGATATCTTAGCGACAAGCTGTACTTGCGAAGCTCGTAATCGGCCAAGCCGGATAATCCCTTTTCCAGCGAGCCGATTTCCGCCACAAGTGCCCACCAGCGTGCCATTTTCCCGCCAATGAGAATTAGCCACCTCCCTGCACCGCCCGATAACCGATCAGACCTATCGGCCTTAATCGCCCCGGACTGACCCTCAGAATGCAAGTCCACTTGAGGGCGGGAATCAGCATTTCGCTCAGCTCCGGCCGTGTACGAGTCGGAAATCTTTTGCAAGTCCGAGGCCTCTGCCGGCGGCGGCGTGCCGAGCGATAAAGAGTCCGCCGCCTCGCTTGAGACTTCGGGCCCATCGGCCGCAATTTGCTCCCCGGTGGTGGCATCCGATGTGCGTCTGAAGCCGTTGGAACTACCTACCGCCCGGAGAAGTCGAAGCCATCGGCTGGGAACACTTGCCAAACGTTCCTTCCAGTTCATGCTACCTTTTGATTTTGCAACGGTTGTTTACCCCAAGCTTGCGGCGGAGTTTGTCTCGGTCCCTGGAATGAAACCCCGCCACGAACTCGGATGCAGATCGATTGTTCAACAATTCGCTCGGGAATTTCTCCCATGCAGCTTCCGCACAAGTGTCTCGACGATCACCGATTTTCATCAGCCCAAAGCTTTCGACTCGGGATTCATGTTCGAAGTTGATTGGTTCTGAAAATTGGTGGAGTAATGCTCGAAGTACCCTCCTCTTCATGCTTCATGATGCAATCACGATTTCGCAGTACAAGGCTATCTACCGCGATTCGTCCTTCGACCGACCCTCTAACAAACAGCTCCGGTCGTTTTCCGGGCCTTGAAAGACTCGAGAAACTCTAGCCCCTTAGGCAAATCGATGAAGCCCTCGTTCGGAGGACCGCATAATCCCGCCAAAAAATTCCTGAGCCGGATCAAACACTTCAACCCCATTGATCTCCCGGCGACCCACCCGAGCACCAACTTTGCTGCGGTAAACCATCTGTTCCTGATGGGAAAGGCGCCGGCTCCCTGCGGAAATCAAGGCGGAAAAACCCTAACAATTTGCCCGGAGGTGAACCCTTTACGCAGGGATGCCGCTGGCGACACTTCGCCCCGAATACTTCAAACCATACTCAACTATAGGCTGGTAGGAATATTTTGTCGAAGGACGTTGTGGCTTTTGTCGAAGGATGTTTTGAGTTTTGTCGAAGGATGCTTGGAAAATCATCAATCCGTTTGGGTATTGGGCTATGTGGGCGAGAACGAGGTGTTGATGATTACTTCAGAAGTGATTTTAAGTCCACTGGGGCACCGGATTTGCTGATGCACACTATAACTATAACCATAGAGATCTATCGAGCACATTGGCGAGACAGTAAATTCAATCGGGCCACCGAAAGTTACCGGCCGACCACAACGCCTGGTATAATGCAGGGATCTTCGGCGGCAAAACCGCACTTGTTCACCCGGCGGTGGGAGAATCTCTTTCAAGCGGGACTTCCGAAAAAGCCTGTTTTAAATCATGATAATTACCATTAATTTGATAGTTGTTTACATTCAGTATCATCCACCGCATGCCGGCTGATTGGGAGATTCAGCGGTTGAACTGGGGTTACCCGTTCACCCTCCGCCTTAAGCGACCGTCAGAGCATCGGGCAGGTGTTTCGGGAAACTTTCGCGGAGGGTATGAGAATCCAAGGCAGAATTATCCCTTGGAGTGAGTGAGAAAATATTGAAATTGCTGAAAAGCGAGGGGCTAAAGCGCACCGTAACCGTTATTCCCATCCGGCAAACACCCGGATTCGCTGCAAGAATTCCTATGCATACCCTCTGAGGGTACCTCCTTAATACCTGCGGCAAGTCTCACAATCGTTTCAACGACATTCGCGAGACTCGGTGTCTCCTCCAAACCCGCGGCAGGTCGCCTTTCAGAGTCGTCTCTTAGGTCGAACTGGACGTTCCTCCTCCGCACCTTCGACAAGTCCGGCTGACCTCTTTGGACAAAACTCCCCACTTGCTCGCCCCAATAAGGGGCTCCGCCCTTGCTAACCCGAAGGAAGGAGGTCAGGAAGACTTCTCGCAGCTTCTAGCGCCGGATGCTCACGGACCTCCGCCCGAGCCTGGCGGCACCCACCGTGGGGCTTCTTCGAGGTCTTGAGTACCGGGCCTAGTGGCCCGCTCCGCCAGGCTTACCCGCCCACCAGCAGCAAAGTTCACATCCAATAGCACCAATCCCCACTCCCCACCCACTCGCTGAGCCTGGGCCATAATCTCCGCACGCCCTTTCGGACCGGTAACGACGAAATAAACGGTCGCATTCCCCCGGTCCCCCTTTTCATAGACCTGGCCACTGGGAAGCCAAGTCGCGTCGCGGATCGGGTTGCCTAATCGCTCAATAACCTCCGGGGCCTCCTGCACACGCTTCAAGGCCATGCGATAAGGCTCTGAGAATTTCAGCCGGCCAAACCGCCACCAATATCCCACGACCAATAAAAGGATAATTGCAATGAAAACAATGACGAGCGCCAAAAGCCAAGACCGACGAGAGCACACCCGCACGCCTTCGCCGCCAATTTGGGGGGCCGGCCGATCACCGCCCGGATCCGTCGGAACAGTATGAGTTGGTTCCATTGAGGCACTCATGAAAAGCTACTCCCAAGGTTTTGACCTTTCATGAACTTCAGCCAGCCATCATTTTTCCAAACAACGGCGAGTTATCCTCGCGCAGTGCCTTGCCCGGAGGCTCCGCTTTTTGCCCCACAAATCCGCCACTTGGCCGGAGGCTATGTCCCCACTTCTTCCAAGGAGTTCCCAGCGACAGCATCGAACGGTTTCTATTCTTACCGCAACCTGCGTGAGTCACCCCACCTACGCCAGGGTACCTCGTCAAAGTGCATCGACCTGGTAACTCATGATATCAATTCAAGAAGATTGCACAAGCTGAGTGGCCCGCCCCGGAGAAACCGCCGTTGAGACGGGAAGATTATCGGGGATCTTCGGTGCGTTAAGCCTGGGAGCAAGATCCCCGGGGTAATAGACACCGCTGATGGGCACCTTCCGCCAACGGGGACCACCGAACGGCGGAGCAAGGCACTCATCGGGCCCGCGGGTGAGCCCGGCGATATGCCTCCTGCAGACTTCCCGGATTGACATGCGTGTAGATTTGCGTCGTGAGGAGACTTTTGTGGCCCAGGAGTTCTTGCACCGAGCGAATATCGGCACCGCGTTGAAGTAGGTGCGTCGCGAAACTATGCCGTAGCGAGTGCGGTGTTGTGCGCCGATCCAGCCCCGTGATTTTTAGATATTTCTCGAGCATCCGGGCCACAGATCGCGTTGTTAATCTTCGGCCGAAACGGTTCAAAAAGACCGGCGATGCGTCGCCCTGCGGTTCCCGCGGATGAACCTTTCTTCGTGCGAGGTATTGACGAAGGGCTTTGACGGCATGCGAGCCCAAAGGGGCGAGGCGTTCCCGGCGGCCTTTGCCCCGCACGCGAGCCACTCCTTGCCGGAGATCGAGATCGCCGAGGCACAACCCCACCAATTCGCTGATGCGAAGCCCGGCTGAATACATCGTCTCAAGTATGGCCCGGTCGCGGATAGCCAGCGGAGTGGTGGGGGAAGGTGCTTCGAGCAAACGGACAATCTCCTCGGGGGAAAGCACGTGCGGGAGCGTTCGACCTTTGCGCGGATTGCGTAGGGGTTTAGCAGGGTTAGTTTCCACCCAACCTTCCCGCTGTCCAAATCGGAAGAAACTTCGCAACGAGGCCGTGCGGCGGGCGATCGTCGTGGAAGCATACCCCGCCTGGTGCATCCGCGCGATATAGTCCCGAAGTTGTTTCGGGGTGATTGTCCCCGGACTTATTTCGGTGGTTCCGCGGGTTTGTTTGATGTATTCGAGGAGGAGACTGAGATCTTCTCGATAGCTTTTCAATGTCAGCGGTGACGCGTTGCGTTCCACCTCCAAATACCGCAGGAATCGAGCCACCGCCGTGCTAAGGGTGATCGATTCTGCGGCAACCATCCGCCTCATTCTTCCTCATCAAAAGCTGTGCGGAGTGTTGAGCTGCCAAAGTGAGCGTTTCGGTATTCCCCCAGGAATACGCACTTCGGCTCCATCCCCCCGAGGATTTTCGATATCGCGACAAAAACGCTCGGCCAATCTCAAAGTGTGAAAAGCCTTTGATTTTCCGCGTCCATAAATCCCCACTTTTCTGTGGGGCGATGCGTGCCTCTACCGGCAGCCCGAAATCTCTATCCTGCGATTCATGTCTGATTCGCGGGGAGGTGGGGTTTCTCTTTCGGCAGTACCTCTACGATTCATCCATCTCCGGGCTGACCCGGAGTCGAAGTCGCTGGTTGATCGCCCGCTTGTGACTTTCTTGTCGAACTTTCTGACTGAGCACAGCCGCATCATACCAACTGAAACTCAGCTCCGGATGCGACGCGAACCGGCCCAGGACCCGAAGCACTTCATTTCGGTGTTGGTCGTCGTAAAGGAAGATGTAGCGCTCTTGCCCTTTGATCAACGCAAGCACGTTGATGTCGCGGGTCATAACCATCCAGCTCCTTGTTCCTGAGGCTTTATTCGCGGGGCATCGGTCGCATGTTGAGCCGGATCTCCCCGGGGAGCCTCGGCGATGTGGGGTTCTTCGACTTGTTTCGCTCTTTCGTCGGCAACTTCGCCGGTCTTCAGACGCCGGCATTCACCGAACCTAGGTGCTTTCACAATTTCGATTTTTTTAGAATCGGGCGTGGACTACTCGGCGTAAGAGAAAACCTGTTATCCCGGAATAACCGCTAGGCGCCAAACATTTAGACTTGGGGGTAGTGTTTCACTCCATGCACAGGGCCCCCGACCCTTGCGCGTGGAAAGTGGCAACATCAGTACCCCCGTGATTTGCCTCATCCAAATCAGGTTGTGGCTTCCTCATTTGGGGCTACTGCCGAGAATTTGTCGCCAACTGCCGGCGGGGCGGTGGACCCGTCCTTCGTGCGGATAGCGTCCGGTTATCTCCCTTGTATTTCCGGCTTGGCGGAAAGCGCTTGCCCGGCTTGATCGGGTGCTCCGCTACTATCACTTATCGGTCATTGGGCCACTGCCACACTACTCGAGTTGGTCCGGCTCCCCCTCTCGCTAAGAGCATCTCCCGAATGTGTAAGCGGCAGCAGAATCGAATCAAATCGCTACTCCGCTCAAGATAGCCGGGCCAGCCGCCGAAGCGGGCATCTTCCTGTTGGAGATAATAGGTTGCCAGCGCTTTGGTGAATTCCGGATCATGACCGCTGAAAAGACGCGAGTGGCTCATCACAGGCTCTTTGCTCGTTACAGCCCGCATATCCGATAAACTTGTCCCCCCTTCCACGGGCGGACGATCGTAGCTAGTGGGAGCCGGGAAAACCCTCGGACCTAGCTCGCGTTTCTTGGCTCCGGGAATCATCGGGGAAAGTACCGACGGCGGCCCCGGTTCCAGGCTGGAGCGATCCTGGAAAATCTTGCCGGCGACGGAGGCTGGATAATGCAGACCGGCTTTTCCGGCGGGTGGTTCGCTCTCGCAGTTATCTGGGAAGTTCGGTGCTTCAGGCAGATTTCGGTGCGCGACCGACGGTACACCGAAGAATTCGCTGCCAATTGATTCGGACCATTCCTGCCTAGCCCCTGCGAGACTTGCTGGCAGGTTCTCTAGCGGAACAGATGCCGAATTCTTTGCCGGAAGCCACATGGGGTTATCCTCTACCATGGAGAAGCTCGCCCCTCCGAGGGCCTGGTTGCCGGCCAACGGTGTGGAATGCGTAGGTTGTACCGCCGAATCCGGCGATTGCCGTGAGGCCTCGAATTGCTTTCGGGCTTCGGCCATTTGGGCTTCGTAGGCAATCCACCGTGGGAGGCGGCGGGTTTTCCGCTTGCCCCAATCGATCCCGAAACCCGGCGGAATCGGTTGAATCAAAGGATCGCGGGCATACCACTCCACGTGTAGCCCACATCGCGGTGGGTAGTAAGGAGAGTAGTGGGTGACTGCTCCCAAAACGATGACATCGACCTCGAGTAGTTCCGCCAGTCGTCGGGCTTCATCCGGCCCCCGAAGCTGAATTTGATGCTCGTGCAGGGTTCGCTCCACCAAGTCGACGGGAACCACCTGAAAGCCGGGCACGGACTGCAATTCTTCGAAGTAAGCCCGGGCAAAGCGTCGGCCGTCAACCGTGGGGTCACTGCTGTGGTTGAAAAAGGGGGCCACCGCAACGCGGGAAAGCTCGGGCCATGGGTTATGGACCAATATCTCGCGATGCGGTCGCGGGAAAATGCTGCACCCAGTTACCCCGATCCAGAAGGCCGTTACAAGACAAAGCTTCCACCAAAGGATTCGGCGCGGTTTCCGTCTGAGCGTTTCAACCTCTCGCCCGGCAAACGGTTTAAGGGATGAAAAGGCAGGAGTCACGACTCCACGGATCTTTTGTGGGTGATCACGGCCGGGTTGGATGCCGAAATTCCCCCGCGAGCCCAATAAATTGCTCCTCCGTGCGGCCACTCGAACGGGGGCACCGTGGGTAGTTCCTCGCGCGCGATCGCCCCCAAGGGACATCTCTGCCCCCCATGGGCACGGGGCAGCACGACTCGTTTCCGTCATGGAGACTAGGAACGACATTCGGGTTGGCTAACCTTCCGGAAGAGCGATTCCTCTGTTTGAACCTTCCGCAGGCTCGAAACGGAGAAGTTGCCTTGAGCTCGACCGATGGAGGCAAATCAGAAAAGCTCCGTACGGATTATCTTTTCGGAAAAGGTGTCGCAAATTCTCCAGAATAACTTGCCCGAAAGACGCGAATTGAGCGACGTAAACTACCAAAGATTTATCGCAGAGCTAATCAATGGAAGCTACGAATCATATAAATCTTTTGTCTTCAGACATTTGGTAAACCAGCATGCCATCTTAATTGTGCTAATGATCATCTTATTGATGAATATGTTTGTCTATGCATGTCCAAGCGCAGCAATTTGCAGAATTGGGTAACGTAATTCGTTAAACTTCGGCGCCTTAGCCGTGGAAGTGTGCCGGTGGTCACGGGTGGGAGTTCCCCGCCGGATGATTCGGCCTGAGCAGAATGTCTGAATCGGCTTCGGCAGGGGGCCGAGCCAAGCCTAGAGAAGAAGTCGCTTATCGACCCAATTTTTGCAATGTTTTTGGCGGCCTTACGCCGAGTTTTCCGGCCGACAACGTGTCCAAATACAACATCAAATATAACAGAAATGATAAGTAAAATAATATTGCGATGACGGTTCTAAGGCTCTGCCCGTTGCAAATTGCTGCCAATAATCGCAGTTTTCGGGGATTGGGAAAGTCCGCTTAAATCAACCGTGTCGCTTTTTGAGCAATTGGGGGGTCAGCGACTCACATCAAATCTCACGTGCGATCAAGGACTCAGGCTTTTAGGGGCCCCCGCGCAGCTTTCCTTCAAATCACACGGAAGTCTTGAGTTTCATGACGAATCTCGAGGAATGCGAATCTTGCAACCCGACTGCGTCTTAAAAAGCAAAAGCAAATGAAGATCACAGCTTTTGCGGCATTTGGGCTTGATTGACAGTTGATTGACAGTCGATTGACAGTCGCAGCGCTGCGCAAATCTTGGGCGAGTTCAGACGAGCTTATCTTCTTGAGCCTTGTCCGTCGGTCCTTTCTGGTTTTGCTCAATTTCTTTCCGGGTTTCTTTCCGGGGTGGCCAATCCGCCTTGCCAGGTGGAATACCCTGGTGTTTGGGAGAGGATCATCCTTAGGGTTCTTCAAAGATCTTCCTTGCTTCCACGGGAGATGCCCAGTAATCAACACGCTGCCAGTACCACTGTTAAGATCTTCCTTGCTCGCACGGGAGATGCTCTCTGGCTCACTCGCCGCGGCCGCGAAGGTATAGATCTTCCTTGCTCGCACGGGAGATGCCGAGGCACAAGATTGTCACGTCGGAGCGGTTATAGATTTTTCTTGCTCCTAGAGAACATCCTTAAAACCGGGGGCTCACAATATAATCTCAGGAAATCCTCCGAATTGAAAACCAGCGAGCGAAATCTCGCCCTTGCCGTGACTGTGTTGCGTAGCCGGGCGATTGAGGAACCTGGATCAAAGACCGACACTGAACGTGCCGTCTTCGACTGACTGAGACCGCAAAGATTCACAAAAATTCATATTAACACTTTCATATTAGCACTCACAAATCGGGTTAGCTGTGAGGCTACAACCATCACCAAATAAAAAAGTGATGACTGTCAACAGATGGATAAAGAGCAACCAATAGCTTCTAACTTTGGAAAAATAGGAATCTTTCGAGTGGCAATGATGTCGATTTAAATTAGCATTGTTTGTGTTAACAAGCTGAGAAAGGTTCGCATCTTTGACGGCAAATTCCTCGCGCATTGCAAATAGTTCACCCCCGATTGCTTCCCCAAATCCCCGGCGGCTGACTCGGCCCATTCGTGTCGCCACAGTGAGCATTGGGGGCGACAACCCCGTGGTCATCCAGAGCATGTGCGCGACGCGGACCCAGGATGTTCGCCGCACTTTGGATCAGATTCAACTTTTGGCCAGGGCAGGCACCCAAATTGTTCGCATCGCGGTCGATAGCATTCGAGACGTCGAAGCTCTCAAAACTTTCGCGGGGCAAGTGGAGGTGCCCCTGAGCGTCGATCTTCAGGAGAGCTATCGATTGGCGGAGGCCGTGGCCCCATGGGTTGCGAAGATTCGTTATAATCCGGGCCATTTGCACCATCATGAGCGGAGCCGACCTTGGCAGGACAAAGTCCGCTGGTTGGCCGAAATTGCCGATCGCTACGATTGCGCCCTGCGGGTGGGAGTTAACTGTGGCTCGATCGATCCGGCGATAGCCGAGAAGTTTCCTGCCGGCGAGACGGTTGGACCCATGGTCGCTTTAGCCACGATGCACGCGGAGTTTTTGGAGTCGATCGGTTTTCATCGCTACTGCGTGTCGCTCAAAGATTCTTCGCCGGAGCGGGTGATCGAGGCCAATTTCGCCTTCGCCCGGCAAATGCCTCACGTGCCGTTGCACTTAGGCCTCACAGAGGCGGGCTTGCCTCCGGAGGGGGTTTGGAAAACCCGCCGGGCTTTGATGCCGCTCCTGGCTCAGGGGATTGGGGAAACCATTCGGGTATCTTTGACGGTGCCGGCTGATCGAAAGCACGAGGAGGTGCTGGCGGCTCAGGAAATGCTTCGGGATGTTGCCTCTGGCAACCTGGAGTTTGGCCCCGGTGAACGGTTGCCGGGGCTCGACATCATCAGTTGCCCGAGTTGCTCTCGCGTGGAAAACGAACGATTTGTCGACCTGGCAGAGCAGGTTCGCCAAATGACCCGGTATGCCGCCGATGTCCCGCTAACGATTGCGGTTATGGGTTGTCGGGTTAATGGTCCCGGCGAGACTGATCATGCTGATCTGGGATTATGGTGCGGACCGAATTTTGTGAATTTGAAACGGGGTAGTACACTCATTGGTCGATTCAGCTACGAGGAGATCCTACCTCGTTTGAAGGAGGAACTGGATCGGCTCATTGCGGAGCGAACGAATTCGGAGCGATCGCGAATCGGCCAATAGCCTACGGGATAAGTTTCAGCGCTCTCAGCTACTACCCCTTAAAGTTGCCAAGTCCTTAAAGTCGCCAAGAGGAAGGATTCCGGCCCCTACCCGGCAAAAAAGCATCGGCAGCAATCGTCAATTCCCGACGAGGTTAGTCAGACAATTTTGAAGCGGCGTTCTCAACCGGTTTTTAGCGCCAAGCGTTCAATCGACGGAGTCTTCTATGCCACGGTACAACCCGGCGGTAATCGAACCGAAATGGCAGTGTTTTTGGGAGGAGCATCGGACGTTTGTAACACCCCGACTCCCTACGGGCCCCAAGCTCTATGTGCTCGACATGTTTCCCTATCCAAGCGGGGATGGATTGCACGTGGGGCACCCGGAGGGCTATACGGCCACTGATATTGTGGCTCGATTCGAGCGGATGCGGGGCAAGTGCGTCATGCACCCAATGGGCTGGGACGCCTTCGGTCTGCCGGCAGAGCAGCATGCCAAAAGGACCGGCGAGCCGCCGCGGATTGCCACGGAGCGAAATATCGCCAATTTCCGCCGGCAGCTGAAGATGATCGGTTTTAGCTACGATTGGACGCGCGAATTAGCGACGACCGACCCGGAGTATTTCCGTTGGACGCAATACATCTTTTTGATCCTCTTCGACTCGTGGTACGACCCGGAGACACAACGCGGCCGCCCCATCGCCGAATTGCCGATCCCCGAGGAAATTCGGGCCCAAGGCGAAGAGGCCGTTCGGCGGTACCAGGATGAGCATCGGCTGGCTTATCAGCTAGAAGCGCCGGTGAACTGGTGCCCGGCTTTGGGGACCGTTTTGGCCAACGAGGAGGTCGTCGGCGGGGTGAGCGAACGCGGCGGCCATCCGGTGGTACGGATCCCCTTGAGGCAGTGGATGCTGCGAATCACAGCGTATGCCGACCGTTTGGAGCGGGATTTGGATCTGCTCGATTGGCCGGAAAACATCAAGACCTTGCAACGCAACTGGATTGGCCGCAGCACCGGGGCAGAAGTGGACTTCTTTATCGGCGATCAACGCTGGCCGGATGGAAAGCCTCCGAAAAGCCATTACGACAAGTGGATCCAGCAGCGCGCCGGCAAAGGTTATCCGCGAAAACCCGGCTCTGAGGTCCTGCGAATCTATACGACCCGGCCGGATACGCTCTTCGGGGCTACTTACATGGTGATTGCCCCGGAGCATCCGTTTGTGGCCCGGCTTACCCTGCCCGCTTTCGAAGATAGGGTACGAGAGTACTGCGAGCAAGCGGCGCGGAAAAGCGATTTGGATCGGACCGATTTGGCCCGGGAAAAGACGGGCATCTTTACCGGTTCGTATGCCATCAATCCGGTTAACGGGGAATCTATCCCCATTTGGGTAGCTGACTATGTGTTGGCCACGTATGGGACAGGGGCGATCATGGCGGTTCCTGCCCACGATACCCGCGACTTCGAGTTCGCTCAAAAGTTCGGTTTGCCGATTGTCGCGGTTGTGGATCCCGGGGATACTGCCGGAGTCAATCGGCAAGCGGTCCTGGAAGGACGCGAATGTTTCGTCGGGGACGGAACGGCCATCCAGTCCGGCCGATTCAGCGGAATGAGTACTGCCCAATTCAAACAAGCAATCACGGAAGATTTGGCCGCGCGGGGGTTGGGGCGCGCAGCGGTCAACTATAGGCTGCGGGATTGGGTGTTTAGTCGGCAGCATTTCTGGGGAGAACCTTTCCCGATTCTGCATGAACTGGATGCCGAGGGTCAGCCCACCGGGCTAGTGCGGCCGCTGAAGCCTGAGGATCTGCCCCTCGATTTGCCCCAGAATATGCCCTTCGATGCCCACCACGACCGCCCGGAACCGCCGCTGGAAAAGGCGCCGGAAGATTGGCTCTATGTCTCGATCGATGGCCGGCGCTACAAACGAGAGACGAACACCATGCCGCAGTGGGCCGGCTCGTGTTGGTATTATTTGCGGTTCCTGGATCCGCGTAACGATCGGGCTATGGTCGATCCGGAGATCGAGCGGGCTTGGATGCCGGTGGATTTGTATGTGGGTGGGGCCGAACATGCGGTGCTCCATTTGCTTTATGCTCGGTTTTGGCACAAGGTGCTTTATGACCGTGGGTTGGTGAGTACACCAGAGCCCTTTATGAAGCTCGTCAACCAAGGAATGATCCTGGGCGAAATGGAGTATACGGGCTATCAGGATGCCTCCGGGCAATGGGTCGGTTCGGAAATCGCCGAGGATTACCCCGACAGATACCGCCCCATCAAGTTGACGGCCGATCAGGTGGAAAAGCGGGGCGAGATTTTCGTTCTCAAGGCGGATCCCCAGGTGCGGATCACCGCCCGGGCTTACAAGATGTCGAAAAGCCGCGGCAATGTTATCAATCCCGACCACATTGTAGCGGAATACGGGGCAGATACCCTGCGGCTTTACGAGATGTTCATGGGCCCCCTGGAGGCCGTCAAACCCTGGAGCATGGAGGGTGTCAGCGGAGTTCGGGGGTTCTTGGAGCGAGTTTGGCGGATGATCATCGACGAGCGGTCCGAGCAAATGACGCTCAACCCGGCGGTTCAAGATGTGGAGCCCACCCTGGAGCAAAAGCGGGTTTTACACTGGACGATCAAAGCGGTGACAGAAGACATGCTAAGCATGGCTTTCAATACCGCCATTGCGCGAATGATGGAATTTGTGAATTTCTTTCTCAAGCAAACAGTGCGCCCCCGTTCGATGATGGAACCATTTGTGCTGATCCTTTCGCCTTTTGCCCCGCATATTGCCGAGGAATTGTGGGAGGCTTTGGGTCACACGAAAACCTTGGCCTATGAACCGTGGCCCCAGTACGACGAAGAATATCTGCGCGAAGAAACCATCGAGGTGCCGGTGCAAGTGAACGGTAAATTGCGGGGAAAGATTGAGGTGCCCGCCGAGGCCGATGCCACTGCGCTCGAGGCGGCGGCGCGGGCTTGCCCTCGGGTCGCCGAATGGCTTCAAGGGAAGGAAGTTGTCCGTGTTATCGTCGTGCCCAAAAGGATGGTCAATTTCGTAGTTCGATAATACCTGAGTTAAGAGGCTTGGTTAATAGATTGAAGAGATTGAATAACATAACATAAAGAGATCGAATAACATAAATTCTTGAGGAATACGGGCCTGTCGGATTCCGCAATCCGCTTTCTGAGCGTTGGGTAATGCGCGGTTTATCCTACAGATAGGTTACGGCGAGTGACTTTTTCCGGACTATTTTTTTGAGACCCTATTTTCTGAGGTTTGGGTGGCTAGCTTGTTGCAAGGCGAATTTCTGGGGTTATATTGAATTGAGATGTATTGATGATATGTATGTATTGATGTTATGTATTGATATGTTAAGAGTGGGTCTGTAGCGTCAGCGCGACGAATGAGTCGACCGGGTGCGGAAAAAGAGCGGCAGCTTTCGCGGGTTAAATGCTGTTTCCTTGCGGTCTATTCGTAGTGGATATTGCTTCTTTGCTTTTTCTTGAAGCGGCCTTTAAGACATGGGTAACACTGCTTCCAGGAAAATCGGCGAATTCTTCTTTCGGTAGATTTTCGGGAAATTTGTGGCAGAAACCAAGAAATTCCCCACATAGCTCGGGGGATTTCAACAGTTGCCGTTTTCGGCATTGTGAGCCCACTACGTCACCGGCAAGTTATCCCGGGTGTTAATGCGCGGGATTAGCGCAGCTCATTGCGGAGCCCCGGCAGATTAGCAGATTATTAGGCCACGGCAGTGGACGCAAAATTGAAAGTTGGAGTACACACCCTTTCCTCACTTGTAATTCCTCTGAGTTCAATCAAAATTTCTCTGAGTTGGATTAGGCGACTGAGAAAGCCAATTTAGACTATCTACAAACTCTTTAATGAAGTCTTCTTGGTAAGCGCGCTTCGAAATTTTTAGGTCGTAGGGGTGAGTTGAGTCGCTGTGGTGGATAGTGCGTTTGACTGAAGGAGGACTGTACCATGTTCAATCGCACGAAAGGGTTTACGTTGGTCGAGTTATTGGTGGTCATAGCAATTATCGGAATTTTGATCGCCTTACTATTACCTGCCGTTCAGGCGGCCCGGGAAGCCGCTCGGCGAAGTCAGTGTGCCAATAACCTTAAGCAAATCGGCTTAGCCCTGCACAATTACCACGACATAAACGGAACGTTTCCGCCAGGGGCCGTTTTTTACGGGGGCACGGACTTCGGCACAGGTCCCGTCAACAACCGCGGGTCGATGCATGTTCGTTTACTCCCGTTCATGGAACAACAGCAACTGTATCAGTATTACGATTTCCGAATGGGGACCGATAACCAGCGGCTGCCCGCCGCATTGCCGGACGGTAACACGCTTTTAAGGTCGGCTGTTGTCCCATCGTTCCAGTGCCCTAGCGATGCCACCAACAGGAAGCTTGGGAGCGTGCCTGATCAGGTGCAAGTTTCGAACTACTATCCGTCCATGGGGCCGACGGCGACCATTTCCGATAATCCGAGCTGTAGCTGTCCCGAATATCCGATGTGGCAAAGCTATAGCAGTGCCTCCACGAATCCCGATAACCCCGCGGGGCCGTTTACCCGGCGAGGTTGGAATTTTGTGTGCCGGATGGCCGATGTGACTGACGGTACGTCCAATACGCTGTTTGTAGGAGAGGTGAGGATCGACTGCTCCGCTCACGTGCGAGAGGGGTGGAGCCACTCGAATAAGTGGGGTGCCTTTACGCAGATTCCGATTAACTATGATTCGTGCTACCCGGATGTGGCCTCAGCTCAGGCGGCCGGAAGGACGGCTTGCGCGGCCCGATGCACCTGGAACACAGAGGTTGGTTTCAAGTCCATGCACCCCGGGGGTGCTCAGTTTGTGTTGGGGGATGGTTCCGTACGATTCATCTCCCAAACGATTGATCATTGGACGTACCAGTACATTGGTGATCGGCGAGATGGTCGGGCAGCCATGGTACCGTGAAATCGGTAACAAAAAGTTGCATAATTCCGGCACAATTGAGCACTGAATTAGGGAGCGAAAGACATGCAGGCAGCACGTAGTTGGAGCGTTTGGATCTCTTTAATAGGTTTAAGCCTACTGCTTGTGTTCCTAGCAGGTTGTGGCGGGGGCGGCGGTCGGAACACTGTGCGGGTCTCCGGCGAGGTAACCCTCGACGGAAGTCCCCTTGACGGCGCCAGTGTGATGTTCACAGGGCCTGAAGGAGGTACGCCGGTAACCGCGGTGACCGATGCTAGCGGCAAATTTCAGATTGATGCGGTCCCCGGTTTGAACAAGGTGGCTGTGTCGAAGACAGAGTCCGCTGCGGGCGGATCGGGCGACGATTTATCACCCCCGGATTTGGGTGTCGAGGGAGCCCGGCCCCCTGCGGGACCTAAACAGTTGGTGCCTGTTAGATACGTGAATCCCACAACCTCCGGATTGACCGTGGAGGTCAAGCCCGGAATGGAGCCTGTGAAATTAGAACTCTCTTCGCGATAGAACACTGCTAAGGGTTTGAAATCGGGCCCTCGGCATTTCGGTCCGCCTTACCATAAGCGGTTAGCCGTAAGAAATTGGAGCGGCTCCTGCACAGGCACCCGACGCCGTCAACCGCTCAGTATTGTACACTTGCAAGTCCATCCCTGATCATCGCGCTTTGATGGTGGTATCGGGCTTCGGTCACGGTATAATGCCTTGTTCGGGGTGTTATGCTTTGATCCCGGTAGCAATCAGGGAAACAGGCGGCAGCAGATAGGTAAGGGAAGCACGCATTATCCGAGATATGGTCGTCGGGGGACGCCGGCTTACGCATGTTCCTCCGGGAAGCGGAACGTTCGGTTGGCGGGATTCAACGCTTGATTTGCGGGATATAAAGAACCCCACAGCTTGGTTTCAACCCGCCCGCCCGGATGATTGAAGCAAGATCCTCTTGGCGAGCGGAAAAACCCGATAAACAAGATCAGTGGTGCCGGGGCGCAAAACACGTGCCGTGTAAGCTCGTTCTGCGATGGAGACTTGCCCAATTGGATCTCTGGCGGAAAGCGAAACGCACGTGATCTCCAAAGCTAGAGCTTGACGGCGGACGGAAAGACAGCTATAGCTTTATTTGGAGTGAACTCACCGGCACTGGGGAATAGTGTAACGGCAGCACAACTGACTCTGGATCAGTTAGTCTAGGTTCGAATCCTAGTTCCCCAGCTTTCTAAAACCTCCAATTCTTGTCTAAATAGTAAGCAATTTGCCGATTTCACCCCATTTTTGCTTAAGATAGGTAGGCTGAGCTTCTGAAGACTTGCCAGGGCAGGAGATCGTTTGCAATGCTTCTTTTCAAAAAGAGGTTCTTGTCGGCCATCCGCTCCGGCCAGAAAAGGCAAACGATTCGAATCTGGAAATTCCGTCGAATGCGGCCGGGGCAGAGAAGCTACATCCCGGGGGTGGGTTACATCCGGGTCCTTAAGGTCGAGGCTATTGAACTGGATCAACTGACGGACGAAGACGCCTTGGCGGACGGATTTCCTTCGGCCGACGCGCTGTGCCGGGAGCTTCACGAACTTTATCCCGATGGATCGACCTCAGGCAGAAAAGCTTATCGCGTGACCTTCGAGCTGACCGATCCGCCCCCGAAGAGCGAGTCTCGGCAGCCTTCGTAGTACCGGCTTTTTCCCTCCTAGATGATATTTTTCCGTTTTCTTTGCGCTTAAGGCTCGCGGGTCGCCGGCACGTCCTCACCCTTTCGCTGGCTCCTTACAGCAACAGCAGGCGGACGGCTTTTCATCTCAAAGACCCTTATCGCGATTCCAACGATTCTTATCGCAGTTCCAAGCGACGATTTCTATTCCAAGCGGATCTCCGGCACCACATTTTCGGCTTTTGGCTCCACCCGAAATCTTAATTCAGAGGTGTCTGGACTACTGTATTTGCCCCCTAGTAAGTCGCGTCCCTCTTTATCGGCGGCGAAAGGGTGCGGAGGCGGTTGCCGCCATTCCACGGTAATGATGTATTCGCCCGCCGGCGCCCCGTCGTTTCGCTCGTAAGTGGTCAACTGATACTCGCCTTGCTCGTCGACATAGCCCAAAGGCCGCAGGGATTTGCCCGTTTGCCCCACGGGATGGAACACCACACGCGCCCCTTTTGCCGGCTGATTCTGTCGATCGACCACCCTTCCCCGAACGGGATAGACCACCTCTCGGTCGGAGCCTCTACAGGCCAGTATTCCCGTGGAAACCAAGAGAAGAATAATCCCCCAAACAACCGCAACCCTGGGTTCACCGCGAATTGGTCGAGAAGTGACAAGGTCCTTTTTCTCGGGACACCATGGCCTTTGATCCATGACACAAGGCTTCTCCCTAGGCACCGATTCGCTCCAAACAAACGGTATCATGAAGTGGCTGAGAGGCAATCGCAGCGACTGGAAAGCCTCTTTTTCGCTGCCTTCCTCGGCAGGAAAACTCAGCCCGACCTTTTGCGGCAGCTTCACCATGCGGCAACAAGCCACGAAGTTACCAGGGAGTGCTTTGAGCAAAACGGCAGCCGCTGCTCAATCCTGGACTATCGAGTCGGCTCCCGGTGTTTGCCGGCTAAATTGATGTTTCCTCGGTCGGTTTTCAAGATCCCAGGTCAACTCAGAATATAAACACTTTAGTCCCGGATCAACTGAATTCGTTTTTCCAGCAAGACCAACCCTACGGGATTGTCGTACCGATCTCGCCGCCGGCGCGGGTGACAAGCGCAACCAAGACCCGAATGTCAACGGTCACAGTGATCAAACGTACAGATCCATCGGCGAGCACAACATTCGCCCCCGAGCTGTGAAAACTGTAAAGGCCAAAATCATTGGAGCAATTGACACCGCACGGTCCCGGCGAAATGGTTCCGTCGAAACTCGATCCGAAAAGTGCCGAGGCCGCACTAGTCGGATCACCCCAACCCCCTTGCCCTCCATAAAATCCAGATAAAGTCCCCACCACGTTGCCCGCTTGCCATAACTGATTTTTCCCCGCGATTTCCGCCAGAAGGATCGTATTTGATGTTCCATCTTGTATTGCGCTGAACGGGGTGGGACGGTCCGGCTCGAGTGCCCCGGAACGCTGGGCATCGCTATAGTTGAGGTTTAAGTACGTATTCAAACTCCGGCTGATCGATGCCAGGGGCGTATAATCCGACGCGGCTGCCTGCCAGGTCAAGACCGGATATCCCGGATAATTAAAGGTGTATGTATACGGCTCACGATATGGCGCGGAGGGACATTCACCCACGCGCAATCGGGTCTTCACCACCCTTTGATTATCGATCCCCACAGAGGGGTTTGAATAGTAAAACGGGACCGACCAATTGTATTGGTCATACAGGGGTTTTTGCTCCAGATAAGGGAGAACGAAAATTCCCCAACCCACGGTCTTAGTCGGATCGGAGATATACCCGGGCGGCAGGGCCTTGTACACGTTCTCGTAGTTGTGATACGCTAAGCAGAGTTGCTTGAGCTTATTGGAACATTCGGCGCGGCGGGCCGCTTCTCGGGCAGCTTGCACGGCCGGTAGGAGAAGGCCAATGAGAATCCCAATGATGGCAATCACAACAAGAAGTTCAACCAACGTGAAGCCAGGCAGCCGGGACCGCGATCGAATTCTCATTGAGCCTCGTCTCCTACTTTTACTTTCCTTGATCTGCCCTCGTCGCTGAGCCGATGTGTAAAGCCCCCTTTAAACATCACCCAGAAAACTTCTAACAACGTCGAACCAGGCTCCTCCTATTAACGTTTGGTCCTGATCTTCCCAAGCTGAGGTACACACTCCCTTCGAGCTCCCTAGGTCGGAGCGAAAAAACTTCACCAAAAAGAATTTTTTAACTCAATGTAAAACAAGTTTTAATATAACCACCTTCCCTCACCTACGCCAGCACCCGAGCCATTCCATCCGAGCGCGGCCGACAACGAAGCCAAGTGCTTCATTGCGACCATTTGTATCGACTCGGCACCGGAAAAACAACTTGCCCGAGGGGCAATTCCGCGGCTAAGCCCCTTGCGGATGGCAAGTATTTGGTTATTCTAAAAGCGGCATGAGCATGTGCAGCAGCCTTAGGATGGCGGAGTTTCCATCTCGCCAACACAATGGGCGAGCCGTGCGCGATAGCGTATTTAGAACGGGTGCATTTCTGAAAGGATGGCCGCCGCTGTGTCTGACCCGCTTGTGAGAACAAGACCGGGTGGGGCCTTTTCCGCCCGCGCTCCAGTCGGTGTTGCTCGCTGCGTGTCGCTGGCTTCTTGAGAATGTCGTGGAAATTCTATGCAGGGTTTTTTACCCGAATATGAGATTAACCCTGCGACATGGTTTTACCTGTCGTCGCTTCTTATTATCGGGATCTTTTTCAAGTTTTACCGCTTGTTGAGCCCGCGGAATTTCGATCTGTTGGCGCTGATTTTGTTCGGGCCTGCACTCCTGTGGATCTCCCGCGGTTATTCCACCGGCTATACCTGGCTTTTCATACTCGGGAGTGTTTTCACCCTTCGGATGCTGATCGATCCACTCATGGTCCGCCGCCCGCTGTTGGAACCGAATTTAAACGTCAGCGGGCTGACATTCACTACGATTGCCCTCCTTGGGTTCGTGATCGGGGGCCTGCTGACCGGCCGTTTATCCCCCATGGCGCAAATTGGTGTGCCTGAAGGCCCCTTGAATACTCGAACTTCCAGGCCACTCCTTTATGAGCTGGGTTTCCTCGGAGTAAGCCAAGCAACCTTTACCGCCGAGGAGTCGGACGTCGCCAGCGGAGAAGATCTCCGCGGGGAGGCTTTGTCGGGCAGACGGCCCGAACAATCTTCGCATCACGCCGCTGCAGCGAACCTCGTTCGTGGGCTTGTCATTCTTACCCATTTGGCGACTGTGGTAGGTCTGGTACTCGTGGGGCAATGGCATTTCGAGAATATCCACACCGGTATGGGGGTGGCTTCGCTCTACTTGATGCTCCCTTACACGACCCAGATGACCGCCCGCTTGGACCACTTCCTGCCGGGGATGCTTTTGGTCTGGGCAATCGCGGTCTATCGGCAACCGCTTTTGGCCGGCATTTTCGTGGGTTCCGCCGGCCTTTTCATCGGGTATCCGTTATTTCTCATCCCCCTTTGGGCAAGCTATTATTGGCGGCGGGGTTTGGTCCGGTTCCTCGTTGGTTTAGCTCTGGCATGGCTAGTGATTTGGCTCGTGATTACCTTGGGAACCTGGGTAGCTTCGTTAGCTGGGGTGACTGAGCCCGGCTCAGCCAGTGCCAACTGGAGGGCCGCCCTTTCCTGGATGATGTGGAAACTGCCGCAGGCCGATGGATTCTGGGCAAACCGCGTCCAAGCGGTGCGTTTACCGGTGGTGGCCACGTACGTAGCCGTGGCCGCCGGTTTCGCCCTTTGGCCACCACAAAAACACTTAGGTAGCCTTCTGAGTTGCTCGGCTGCTTTGATGCTAGGCTGCCAATTTTGGCATCCGTATCAAGGGGGGCTTTACCTGGGCTGGTATTTGCCGCTTTTGATTTTGGCCATATTCCGGCCGAACCTGGATGATCGAATCGCAGTAACGGTCGTCTCCGAGGCGTGGATTCCGTGGCGAACTCGGATTTGGCTGATCACCTGGTTGGAGGATTGGGGCTTGTGGCCTCTAGGCCGTTGGCTCCCCGGACCCTGGACAAGGCACAAATAGCATAAAAATTGGCAATTTGAGAAAGACAATCGGCGAATTCACAAAAAGGATCAAAAAAAACTTAGAAACTACACAAGCTGTATCTTGGAGATGCTAAGGGCCGTTTAAGGTCGAGCACATAACACGCACCAAGGGTAGCAAGTGTGCTTGAAATCTACCGCGGCCTGTCGTATGTTTTTTACAAGATCAGCGAGCTTTTACGAGATGACGGCTTTTTTAGGAAGATTCGTTATTTAGGAAGATTCCTTACGATTGACGATCTAGCTAACATAGATTTCGGCGGTCGGAAATCCGCAAAAATCCGAGCCTTCTTCCTGACAGAAATTTGTTCCAGAAAGCGGACGCTGAGAAAAAAACAGCGTTACCCGGACACCGGTGCTTCGGTGAATCCGCGTAACCTTGGGCCTGCCCATTTGGGCCGAAATTGAGACAACCAAAATTGGTTTAATTGCGAACTGAATGCAAAAAATGGATTTAGGTCTGAATTGGAAAAGAGAGGTATTAGGCGAGAGCTTTTGGGTCTCATGATTTTTCGGGTCTCATGATTTTTACGGACAATTGAACAAATTCGGATAACTGAACAAATTGGCATATTTGAACAAATTATAATAAATTCTAATAATTCAACAAATTAGTCGAATAAATTGGGATAACTCAAAAGATACGGATAATCGGACGAATTCGGATAATTGACCAAATAATTAGAGAAGATCGGGCGATTAGCTCAGTTGGCTAGAGCACCAGCTCGACAAGCTGGGGGTCACAGGTTCAAGTCCTGTATCGCCCATTAAAGCGATGGGCTGAGCGTACTCAGTATAAAGCAAACGGAAACTGACCACCGAATCAGTGAATCGTTGGATTACAAGAATCGTTGGATCACAAACGACAGCGGCCGTTGGAGCTTGCTCCAACGGCCGCATTTTTTAATTTCCTATCTCTCCCGCTATAGCTTCTTTTACTCCTCCCCAAAATGCGCTTTACTTCTCAATTCTTGCTTGACTTACCCTCAAGGCGAAAAGGGACGAACCTCCCTCGGACGGACTCGAGGCTCCTTCTCATCTGCGGCGGTCCGGAATACCCGTCAGCCCGCTGTAATCCGTGCGATCGAGCGGATGCCACAACGGCAACCCTTTGCGGACCCGCTCGGCAAGCACCTCCAGTTTTCGGCGAGAGCCAGCCGGAGCATCTGTGGGAACGAATTCCTCGGTTTCTACCGGCGTGAAATCTTCGTCATGTCCACATTCCTGAATTGCTTGAAAGACGTTTCGGTTGTTCATCGCTCTAAAAACTACCTCACCCTTACCTAAACCTAACCTACACTAACCCAACCTCACACCCCGGTCACAAAACCTACGCACGGACCGAAGGCTAACCTTAAACAAAGGCAACCCGCCATTGGGCAAAAAACCTAAACGGGCACCAATAAAATCGGACCGGCCATGCTCGCAATGGCACCGTCCGGTCCGACGCGTTTCTCGCGATGGCTCTTCAATAAGATTAGATGGGGTAGCACCGACTACCTTTTAATTATGCCAATCTCACGCTGCCAGTCAACCCCCTAGAAGCGAAAAAAAGATATATTTATCCGGTACGCCCCACTTTTCTGTTGTTCCCCGTTGCCAGAAGCATTCACTCACGAAGCAAACACGCCTGCACCTTTGTTTACTATAGTTTTTCGATAAGGATACGAATATTTCACTTGGCCATCTATTCCACTTGGCCATCGCGGCTGACGGCTTCCTGAAGGCTTTCGCTCGTCACGGAAAGCATAGACGTTAGGCACCTCCCTTACCGCGCGATCACTAGCCGCGACTCACAAGGCGCAGCACTCCCGTGGTCGTGCCCAGTTGTATTTTGGCCAAATCATCCAGCCAACTGAGAATCAAAACACTCCGATTCACATTCCGCTCCAAATGGTCCAAAGCTAACACGGTCCGCTCCGCCGCAGCCAAAAGGCGATCTTCCGCATGCCATGCTTTTAATGATTTTTTCAAAACATCGGGATCGTACGGCAGATTTTGCACATCCTCGATTCCCCATTTCCAACCCAAAGTGCGCCAGAAAAAATCTGCGGCAAAAAGCAGGGCATACCTCAACCGGTTTCGAGCCCGAACCGACTGACCGCGTTTACTGCCGTCGGCATCCGCATCGCTGTCGTCTTTCTTTCTATCCGGGGTTACAAAATCCGATATTAGCTCACCCAAGGGCACAATCGGCAGCGGATACCTCGACAAATGCTCGCATAACTCGGTGCGAGATTCCCAGATCCGCGGCTCCAAGAGTTCCATGGCTACCTGCATACTGCCGCCGGAGTACAAAGCCACTCGCTCAGCTTCGGCCCGGCTTGCGAGTTGAAGGGTCTCCGAAAGTAGCCTCACAATCAGCCGTCTTGAGAGCGGTCGGAAGCGGACCACTTGGCACCGGGAGCGTATGGTGGGCAGTTGCTTCGCCAAAGACGTCGCCAATAAGACGATGATTGCCCCCGGCGGCGGCTCTTCGAGTGTTTTCAATAACGCATTGGCCCCTTCCGGATTCAAATAATCGGCATCGTCAATAATTAAAAATCGCCGGTCTGCCAACTGTGGAGTCAACGCCAGCCGACGACAAACGCCCTCTTGCCCCCGCTCTTGCCGGCCACCAATGAGAAGCTCAAGGGGAAGTTCGGCTCGATCCTCGGGCTTAGCCACCAAAAGAAGATCCGGATGCGCTTCGGAACCAATCAGCCGGCAGCTGCGACAATGACCGCACGGGTCGAGTAACTGCGGCGACCTTTCGCGGCAAAACAAGCTTTTTGCCAGCAGGAGGGCAAACCGCCGCTTTCCTACGCCCGCCGGCCCAGTGAACATATATACATGTGCCAACCGGTCGCGGGCGATGGCTCGGCGAAATTGCTCCACAATATGGTCATGCTCCTCGAGTCCATGCCATGCCATCGGCTCAAGCTGCCTCTGTGCTCATCCCGACACTGTGCTTATCTCGCCACAACGTGTTATGCGGCGCCGAAAAACAGATAATCACCTCGATCCATGGTCGCACCGTTGTGCCGGGCATCGATTTGTGCCGTCCACCGACACATTGCCCCAAGGTTGCAAGACGCTCTTCCGCTCAATACCCTTTGCCGCTAACGCCTTCAGCCATACAAAAGCCGCCACAACGAAAGAGATCTACCCCCTTCCATCCGTTCTGCTAGCCGGGAAGCCCTTTACTGAACCCCTCCGGGTAGAGAACCGGCGCCGCCACTGTCGGCCGCATGGAGCCGCCAATCGATCAAGTGCAGCTCAACCCGCCCTGTTCCCCCAAACCGGTTCAGGACCGGCTGAAAAGCCATATCCAGCAACATCTCCGGAGCAAGGCTTGCCGCCCAATGCCCCCGTTGAAACGCCACGGCACGCAGACCGATGTCCCCTTGTACCACTCGGAGGACGAGATGTTGTCCCTGCGCCCCGCAGGATTGCGGTGGATATGCTAACCTGACGCCCTGCGCACACAAAACCGGGCGCGGATTCCCATGACCAAAAGGCCCTAACCGTTCCAATTGTTCCACGACTTGTTCTGTGAGTAATCCGAACGGAACCTCGGCATCGATCCAAAGCACGTTCGGCTCCGCCGTTCGGGGGTACATGTTCTCGGCCACTTCCACGAATTGTCGGCGGAATTCGGGAATTTGCTCCACAGGAAGCGTAAGGCCTGCGGCCCCGGCATGTCCCCCAAAACTCGTCAAAAGATGGGCACAGGCTTGCAACGCCTCGAAAAGGTTGAACCCGGGAACGCCGCGAGCCGATCCCACGCCGCGTCGGCCATTGTTTTCCCCGGAAGAGATCAGGACAACCGGCCGCGCCAAACGCTCTGCCAGCTTTCCGGCTACGATCCCAATGACCCCTGGATGCCACCGGGCATCATCGAGCACCAAAGCCGCCGGATCGGCCTCGGAGTGAACAAGCATCCACCGCTCCATGGCTGCCTCGAGAATCCCCGATTCCAAGCTTCGGCGTTCCTCGTTGAGTTGGTTTAGTTCGCTGGCCAATCGCTCGGCAAGGTCCTCTTGATCGGTCAAAAGCAATTCAACAGCGAGATCCGCTCGGCTAAGCCGACCCGCGGCATTGAGCCGTGGAGCAATCTGATACGCTATCTTCTCCGCATCCAATAAGTCCTCTGTTTTCAGCCGCGCGACTTGCGCTAGTTTCCTCAGCCCCAGCGGCATGGTGTGTATCAAGGCCGCTAAACCTTGCCGTACCAAAATGCGGTTCTCATCTAGCAGCGGGACCACGTCCGCAATCGTGCCCAGGGCCGCCAAGCCGGTCGCCTGAAGTAAAAAAGATCGCATGGCCTCCCCCACCCGCGATCCACCGCTTGCACGCCGGCACAAAGCCCAGGCCAATTTAAAGGCGACCGCCGCCCCGCTCAGAAAAGGAAAGGGATTGGAGCCGACCGGTAACCGAGGATGCACAATCGCCGAAGCCGGCGGAAGCACCGGTCCAGGCGTATGGTGATCGGTGATCAGAACCTCCATCCCCAGTGCCCGAGCGGCCGCCACTTCCTCGGGACTTGCCACCCCGCAATCCACGGTTACCAAAACCCGCGTGCCTGAGTCGGCCAAATATTCGATCGCGGAGCGATTGAGGCCGTAGCCTTCATCCAATCGACTCGGGATATACGAAATCACCCGCCCACCGAGCAAGCGTATACAACCGCAGAGAATTGCGGTGCCGGTGATCCCGTCAACGTCATAATCACCGTAAATCGCGATGCCATCTCCGCGGCAAATCGTCTCCCACAGTAATTCGACCGCCCGATCGCACCCAGGCAAGTAACTCGGATCGTGGAGATCCGTCAACTTACCTTCCAAAAAACGCCGTGCCGCCTCCAAATTCCCAATACCCCGGGCCACAAGCACTTGAGCAGTGATCGGAGAGAGCCCCCCCTGGAGAAGACGATTGACCTCACTGAGATCACATGGGCGGACTTTCCAAATAGACTGCATGACTAAGGAAGACCCTCGCTCCCCCATGCCGCTTTTCGGCCGAAGTTTCGCGGATTTACCCGGCCTCTCACCTCGGCCCAAACAGCTCCCAGCACCGTACTATTGTCTTACACGCCGTGGCCCGAGTCTTAACCAACGCACATCTCTCCAAGCGGCAAACCGGGTTTTGCATCAAAAACCCACACTCGACTTGCTCTATTTCTTCTTTTCAACATGCCAAGTGTGGCGCCGCAACCGCGGGCAAAATTTCCGAAGTCGGAGTTTTTCGCCGCCGGGCTTACGACGGATGGCGTAGTTGTAGTCACCAGTTTCTTCGCAGACCAAAAAAACAGTCTCTGCCTTCTTCTTTTTCCCTTTGCCTTTGCCTTTTGCCATAGAGGTCCTCGTTTGCTCAACCTGATCGACAAATGGGGCTGAATCGTAGATTCACAATCAATAGCAATCTACTAACTCAACTATTTAATTGGGTAGAAGACTAATCTAGAAGACTAATAGAGTCTAACCCTTTAATAGATTTGTGAATTTCCCAAGGCAGCAAAATTACCAAACTCCTTCAGCTTCTTGCCTGCATCGGCTGGTCGCATGAATCTTTCATGGTCGCCCGAGGGATATTTTTCTTAAAATTACTTTTTAAAAGCCGCCAGCCCTGTCACTCCACACACTCTTAACGAAGGTAGGTCAGTTGGTCACGAACCATACGCACGACGATTTCGTACTTGCCTACGTGTGCAATCGTTTTGGGTCTTTGCTCCCCGGTTTGCGTTGCGGAGCCCCTGATTAAAAAAGTTGTGTTGCTCCTGATTATAGGAATTCTCACTCGCGCCAAAAAGGGCCGAAGCAGCTTCCTCGGGCACCCCCGTTAACGATTGGCGATAAACTGTCTGCCGGAAAAAGAAAGCTATCGGCAATAAGGGAAACCTTGAAGCCAACGTCGAAGTGCCGATGATGATTGGCCCATCAAGGACCTCTTTTTGTTATCTTCAAGCAAAAAGTCGTAGTTCGAAAGCTCATTGTTCTCTGGAGGCATGACTTCTTAAAACAACAAAATATTGCAAGGTCATTATTGAAAGGCACTTATGTCACAAATTAAGCGCTAATTATCTAGCAATTTAAAAAGATGTCGGTATCGGCAGCGATAAATCTCGAAAAAATAGGTTAGTTATGGGGATTGCCTTATCGGATTCGGACCCTTCATCGCTTCAGCTGATTGTAACCCCATGTTGTGGAATCCTTTAGGCGGCCGTAGACTCAAACCGTATATTGCTCGCAAATATGCTTAGTTTTAGAGCACAAATTCCTATCTACGGTTGAGTTCTCCGAAGAGGGATCGAAAAAGAGTTAGCGGTTGTCGCAACGGGCTAAAGAATTCCTCGCTTGTTGATGAGTTAACATCCGTTTTACTGATTGAAAACCAGGCTCATTCGAAAAAAAGTGTTATGATTAACTAACTGATCTTCACTGAACAAACCGTATTTTTCACAGGTCGTGAATGATAGCCGAAGAAGTTCCTCCTCAGTCCGAGCCGTCTTTCTCTTCTTTTAGGGAGCCAGAAAAAACTCGGCAACGGCGCGAGGTACGATATCGGGGCCGAGTCCAGGGAGTCGGGTTTCGCTATACCGTGATGAGTATTGCCCGGCGGTTTGCCGTTACAGGCTGGGTCAGAAATGAGCCCGACGGTACCGTGCGGCTGGTGGCGGAAGCGACTCCGGCGGAATTAGACCGCTTCCTAGCTGCAATCGCCCGTGCCATGGACCGATACATTCGTGGGATCGACATTCACGAAATGCCGGCAACCGATGAATTCTCGCGATTTGAGATTCGTTATTGACGGAAACGGTCGCTTATTCACCACCAAAAAGATGCACAATATCCGCCAAGAACCGATCGTTTTAGCCTTCATGAAAGAAAGAATGCGACCTCGGGAAAAGCATGTCGCATGAAATAACATGAAATATCAGGATTTGACCTCGGGAAATGCAGGTGGCACTAAATGCGGCAAATGCAGTGGGCACTAAATGCGGTTATGAACCGAAAGAGCCTCGAAATCTGCTTTGATACTGGGAAAATAGATGGCCGACTACAAGCTGGGTAATACTTCGGCAAAATCATCAAACCGGCAATGGCAGCACCGCATCGGCTTTCCGCCTCGACCTCCAGCACCAATCTTTAGCCGAGCACGAAAAGTGCTGTCATAAACTCGTTTCCGTTTCTTCCTAAAGCCAAACTTTCTTCGTAAGATCAATAAGGGTGCAAATTGGTGCACCCCCTTCGAGGGGAACTGAGAAGTAACCACCTCATTCCAATTTTTTTAAAAACACCCTTGTTTTTTTAAAAACACCCTTGTGAATGTGGTCAAGTTTGAGGAGTGTTTATGGCATCGGTGATCGCCCCTTCCCAACTGCTTGTTGCCGCGTTATTGACCTGGGTCCGTCCACTTTGGTTAGTCGTGGCAGGAACTTTAGCTCTTTTCGCGGTATTTTGGATCATTTGCTGGGTAATTCAGGCGGTAGCCCCGCGGATCTATGCCATCGCAAGGACGGCGGCTAAGGAATCGCTGGCTCAGCCGCTTTTTTACGTGCTTTTGGCGGTGGGTATTTCGGCCATCATTATTTTTCCCTTTATCCCGTATAACACCTTCGGCGAAGACCTAAAAATGCTCAAAGCCGAAGGTTTGACACTCCTCAAGGTGCTCGCGGTCATTCTCGCCGTTTGGACGGCAAGTGTGTCCATCTCCGAGGAAATCGAAGGACGTACGGCACTTACGCTCCTTTCCAAACCTATCGCTCGTTGGATGTTGGTGGTGGGGAAATTCCTTGGCGTCATCGGACCGGTCGTGCTCGTGTTTTTGATCCTCAGTCCGCTTTTCCTCGCCAGCGTCTCTTACAAGGTGGTTTACGATGCCCGGGAAACCGCCGCACCTGAGCCGAAATCGAGTGATTGCCAGCGTGAGATCGTGCAGACCGTACCGGGACTTGTCTTGGTTTTTTTAGAAGCCGTAATTCTCGCCTCGATTGCCGTCGCCATTTCCACCCGGTTACCGATGCTGCCTAACCTACTCATATGCGCAACGATTTATATTGTCGGACACATGGTGCCTCTGCTTTTGAACTCTGCGCTGGGACGCTTTGCAATCGTGGGTTTTGTCAGCAACCTGATCGCCGCCGTCTTACCTGTCCTTGGGCATCTGAGTGTGGAAACTGCCATTTCCACGGGCAGAGTGGTCCCCATGGAGTATTTGGGGGTAGCGGTCCTGTACACATCGCTCTATTGTTTAGTGGCTATGATCCTAGCGCTTCTGCTTTTCGAGGATCGCGACCTGGCTTAGGGACAAATCTGGTCGTGGCTCTTTTAGCATAATTGATGTTACCTGGCCCGCTTGGGCTAAAACGGGATTGGATGATTCACCTGGCCCAGGCAAACAAAGGAGGAGTTGCCGCCACGTCAACCAGGTGTTGTCGCCCCTGTTTCGCACGGAAGAGCTCAAAGATCAACGGCAGCATCTTCCGAGCGATTACAAAAGCATCTACGCTTATGGCCTGGGAAACATCTGCGCGAGGTGGAACCAGGAGGCGAAAAATTCTGCCTGCTTCAATGCAAGCAACTTTCTGCGCGCTTTTATCTTTTCTGCGCGCTTTTATCTCAGCGATTTTAAGACCTTTTGCTTAACCCGAGTTTCCCCTGCGAGTACTACTCCGGGGCCGCAAAATTGCAAGAGCTAATACCACGGGTAGCGCAATAAAAAACCACCGGGGTCGAAAGGCAAGCAGCAATACCAATACAGGCACCGTGCTCAGAAGCCACGCCGGTAATCTCGCCAATTGGGGGAAGGCCAGCCACAAGACCACCAAAAATGGGCCTAATCGCAAGGAGGCCGCCCGCAGCGATTGGCCGCCCGCCCACTCGCTGGGAAACACAGTAAGCCATCCCCCCACGGCTAAAAGGATAAGGGCTACGACGCCTATGGCATGTCGCTTTACCGTCACGGTCCGCCTCCCGCACCGCGCTCAGGAGCTTCTGCCGTCAACCCCGGCACGCTCGTGGGGACCGGCACTCGGTCGAGCACTACTGTTGCCTCCCAACGCTTTCCCGTTCGTTCGATGGTAAGGGTCACTTCCTGTCCCGCGTAACGTTGGGCCAAGAGCTGCCACAATTCCGAAAGTCGTTCCACCAACTTTCGGTCCACAGCCACGATGCGATCCCCGGCAAGTAAACCCGCCCGCGCAGCCGCGCTATTAGCGGCAACTGTGCCCACGATCGGCGGGGCTAGGATCGGATTCCCCTCACCAAACCCAATTCCCAGCGCCGCGGCGAACAAATCCTCCCCTTCACGCAGCCGTTCCACAGATAGCAACACTTGATCCCAAGGTACAGCGAACCCAATCCCCGAATCATACCACTCCACGCCCGCGAGGGGGTCACGCCCATCGGGCGAAAACGGCACGAGAACTCCGAGGATACGTCCCCACAAATCGATCAATGGCCCCCCGTAGTTGTGCGGGGATACCGCGGCATCCGTTTGAATTGCCTTGCCCCAAATCCTGTTTTTTGCACTGAGAATGCCCACTGCCGCATGCGGCCGCACATCGTCCCACGTCCAACCGACGGCAATGGTCCACATTCCCACCTGCACGTCGTCAGGCGGTACCCCCTCCGGCACCGAAAGCGGGCGATTTGACGGTACTTTTAGCAACGCAAGCATCCGATTGTAATCCCGGCCGACCAACTGCGCCGAGACCCGTTCGCCGGAAGCAAGCCGTACAAGAATCGATTGCGGGCGATTCAAAAAATGGAACACGCTGGCTACGATCAGCCCATCAGGTGAGACGACTACCCCCGTCCCCACCCCCCCTGCCAAAGCAGTTCGCGCACCGGCGCTTGCCCGGCCAACCGTTTCAATCCGCACCACCGAAGGTTGTATCCGCTGCAATGCCCCCAAGATAGCCGCCTGCTCAGCGGAAGCCAGATCGCCAACCCCTCGATACTCGCTTATTGCAGGGGATTGCCCGCTGGCGGACCCACCGAAAATGCCATCTGTCTCCTGCCCGGTAGAGGCCTCCTGTAATACGAAAGCGCATGCTTGCCTCGAAATAAAATCCGAAAGGCAAATATCTGTACAAATTTCTACTGGCCAGCTCGCCAGAAGCCACGCAATCAGGAGCACAAACCGCCTCCAGGCTTTAAGCAGGTTGATTCCGGACCACCACCCACCCAAGTCCTTGCCGCCCAAAACTTGGGAAGAGCGAGGATAGCCGCAAAAGCGATTGGTCGCTTGTCTTACAGCCCAGCAGTATAAGTGCAACGGATCCCCCCCGCTTGAATATGCTTCAATGGCTTAATGTTTCCCGCATCCTGCAACGTAACAAATGTTTCAGTTATGCCACCGCGTGAGCAAATCCATAAAAACCGCTGTGGGAAAACGAGGTTGAGGATCAAAAAAGCAACACGTTAAAAGCAACAGCTTTCCAGCAAACATTACGGCAAACGAATAAAAGTTTCATTCTTCATAGATCTATTAACCGGCGGACTTGGTCCCAAATTCATCGCTTGCACCGCGGCAAGCCCCGGGCGCACAAGGCGCGGCTTCATTGGGTTTCTGGCACCGAAGGGAAACCCGCAGTTCATCCCTTGCACGGAATTTCGAAGTTCATTCAATCTTCGCGATTCAGAATCCGAAGCGATCACTTGACATGGGATCCCGGTACCCTACAGGCTACTGACCATCGCAGGTTCAATCGTGATCTCCACCAATTCCCCTCCCCGATCCACACCCAAAACCACCGAAACCGTGGAGGGGCACTCGGTTAGGAATTCTCGCACTTCCCGCACCGATCGAACGACCCGACCATTGATCAGAACAATCAAATCGTCCGGCATCAATCCGGCCATTCGTGCAGGGCTATTCGCTGGTAAACGATCCACATAAGCGGGAGTTTCCGGCGCAATTTCCGGCACCAGGATTATTCCCAATTGCTCAAGGCTCCACGCGCGCGACGCAGTGGAGGGCTTTAGCCGGTCATCTGTCTCAACCGGTTTGCCCTTGCCCGCCAATACCTGTTGGACCCAAGGACGAAGTACCGTCGTAGGGATGGCGTAATTGATCCAGGCCCCGTTGAGGCGGTTTTGCAAAGGCTTTCCCAGCATACCGATCAGCCGACCAGAACTATCCACCAACGCACCCCCAGCTGCACCGGGATTGCCACTTACAAAATCGAGAATGTAAGCCCGGCCTCGGTACATCAAATCGAGGATCCCTCGTCCCCCCTCGATCTGGGTGACCGCGCTTACAAATCCCCGCTGGACACTCACCGGCTCGTTACCGACCGCTACCGCGAAGGCATTACTAAGCGCAAAGACCCGGGTCACCGGCAAAACCTCGTCACTTTCGCCAAGCTCAAACCATGCCGCTGTAGGCCGAGGCAGCTTGAGGATTGCTGCCTCAAAGGCGAGGTTGGCCGCAATCAATTCGGCTTGTTCGCGTCGTCCGTCTGCTAAGGTGACCGTGACGCTTTCGGACTGAAGGACGTGGCTCCACGCCGTCAAGACGTGCCCTTGCGAGGAAATCAGTATGCCCGTTTGATATGGCTCCAATCCCCGGTACCCACCCGCCCCTGTGATTTTGACCACCCGACTGAGCGCGGTGTCCAACACGCCTCCCAATGATTCCGAGGTTTGACCGGGGGTATCTCCCGTCTCGGAACGGATTCCGGGAATCGCCGCTATGCTCATGCCCACAAAAACGGCAATGATCGTCACTATCCGATGACTCAAGATTTCCACGAAACGCAATTTCCTCTCTCGCTCAAAGTTCAAAAGTTCCCGCCCCAACTCGCATCAAAGTTGCGATTCATGAAAGGCTCCGAACTCCCCTCAATGATACGGCAAGAGCCTACGGATTTGAGGGCGAACCTTCCACCACGCCTTCGAGCTTCAGCCTTTCGAAAATGAAATCTCCCCAACGCACTTCAATGACCGCAGGGAAGATGCCGTCACCAATTCGCTGCTCCCCTAAAAAGCGTACTTCCCATGGATCTTTCGCCGGATCAGCGCCTAGTTCCATACCGGCTAACATGTTCCCCTGAAAGATCCACCGGCACTCACCCGGACCGAAAACCGCCGCCAACACGTCCGCCGAAGGTCCCTCGCCCCATAAAGGTTCGACTCCCCAATAATAAAGCCCAGGAAATCGCTCCGGCGGATTCATCGCCAGTTGTCGCCATAAATACAGGCACAGCAACAAACCCGCCGGCTGAGGCGGCTGCCAGTGGAATGTCTCCGTCCTTGAGCTTTCCCAAATGTGCTCCAATTGCGGCAGTTTCAAACGGGCCGATCGATCATCCACGCGCATTTCAAAAGCAACTCCTCCCTCGGTTTGCCCCCGAAAATGCCACTCGGCAGCTTCACCCCAACTCCCCAGAGAATCTCGCCACGGCTGCCACACCCCCCGCTGATGCAACCGGTTGAAATAAAAATTCGCGAACCCTCTCTTCGCTTCGTAATAAGGACGCACTACCTTGGGAAGAGCCGCGGCCGCGTCGGTTCCTTGCGGCAATAAAGCCCCGGGAGCCGGCTCCTGCCGGTTATCCACCGACTTTCGTTCGCGAGTATTTCCTTCGGGGGCCTCGGGGGGATCCGCATTTTCGCTTTCCTGCACATTCGGTGCATCGACGCCTTGTGGACCCGGCTGCGGAATCGGCATCTCTGGCCGCGGAGGATCCATGAAGAACCGTTCGGTCTTCTCCAGCAGTTCCGCTTCCGAATGGAGCGGTTCGAGCCGCACCAGAATATCGAACCGCGTCCCCTGCCGCCGAAAGCTTAGCGGCACACGCCACCCCGCCGGATAAATCCCCAGGAGGTTCTTGAACTCATTCGGCGAACGAATCGGACGCCCCGCAAAGCTCACCAGCTCGTCATCCATCCGCAGCCCCCGCCGCCAGGCGTCGCAATGCTCCACGATATTGCTGACCACCACACGACCTTCCTGATCGAAATTCACTTGGGCACCCAAGGTCGCATGATCCACGATACGTCCGCCTTTCAAATGCCCCAGAAAGTTCTTCACCTGGTTGATCGATACGGCATAGCCCACCCCGACGTTTACCCGGCCTCGACGATCGAACGATGCCCGACCGTTGACGCCGATTAACCTTCCGCGACAATCGAACATCGGCCCGCCGGAATTGCCCGGGTTGATCGACGCATCCGTCTGTAAACAGTCCGTGTACTCTAAAATGGTTCCCGCAGGATGCTGATAGCGATGCGTGCCCGAGATAATTCCCCAGGTAACTGTCGGTTGCAAATCCATGGCCAACATGAACGGATTTCCCATGACGAAGACTTCATCACCCACCCGCACTTCGTCGCTATCCCCCAAAAGCGCATAAGGAAAATCCGTGCGGCCCAGCAGCTTAATCAGAGCGATGTCCCCGGTAGGATCCCAACCGACGGTTATGGCGTCGTAAAGCTTTCCGTCCGGCAGTCCACACTTCATGGCCAATCCGCAAGGTTTGGCGACATGGAAGTTGGTTAGCGCAAGCCCGTCCGGCGAAATGAGAACCCCAGAACCTCCCTCGCTTCCCGAATAAGAAAATATGGCTACGACACACCTCGTAAGCTTTTCGATGAGTTTGATCCGTGCCGCTTGTGCCGCCAAAAGCCGGGAATCTGGCGTGGGCAACAGCTCCGCCGCTGGGGAGCCATAGCCCCGCAAATTCGGATTTTCCTGGACTCCGGTTCCCTCCGCCGCACGCAAACCTGAGTTCAGGGCGATGTGTGACCACTCGGCCGAGGCCGACCGATGCATCTCCTCGCTTGCGTCCACGGTCCGCTCAAAACCGTACAAGATACCGAACAAGCAGAAAGCAAGAAAACAAAAAAAGGTTACGGCGACGATGAAAAAAGGCACCTGTCCCAGAAGGGTTCTCCGTACCCCAGTTTCAGCATCCAATCGCCGATGGCCGTGGGCTAGCTTCATCGAATTACCCGAGCCTCACAGAAGTTAATATGACCACCTAGGATTTGCGAGCCCGCAAAATCGACGAAGATTTCCAACCGGGACGCTCCCCCGAGTTGAAGATCCAGAAACTGTTCCGGCTCGCTTCCCGAGATCACCCCTTCCCAAAGGTTTCCATGCTCCGTCCGGATGGAGAGCTTCACCTGGCCCCCCGGCCGGCAGCGGTCGTCAATCCCCACCCACGCTTGGAATCGTTGCGCCCCTGCCGGCAACTGGTAAACCACCCGAGTTCGACTTCGCATGGCCACACCGTGCTTGTAGGTAGTCCCTCCCAGCTTCAGAGGCTCGCCGCCGAAACCGCGATCCACCTGGGGTCGATAAAACTCGGCCAAAATGCGATCCAACTCGCCCACACTGAGCCCCGGCGTCACCTCCAGAACCTCGGCCGGCAATTGACCCAAATAGACGACCCGCTCCGCAGCGAAGTCAATCTCAATCAGATCTTCCGGCGGTTGATCCACGACCAAACCATACGGCGTCTTCCACCGGAGTTTGCCCTGGTGCATCTCCAGGCTACTGGCCACCCATCGGCACCCAAATCGATCTACGATGCGACCTATTCCCCGCGATCCGCCCGCACCACTCGCACGATACAAAACCACCCCCACGATTTTTTCTCGCCCCAGCTCCAATCGCTCCCCCTCGATAGCAAAAAGGATCCCCCGGCTACTCACCCCCTCGACGACCCCCGGGTAATAGTCCAAGTTATCCCCCTGAGCCACCACCACACGATCCGCTTCGCTCACCTGCTCCAGGAGTGCTTGCCACTGCGCGGATTGCCGCGGTGAAAGCTCGCGGAACTGAATGGCGGCGATACTTGCCAACGGCACTTTCAGAAGATCCCAAGATCCCACAAGCCCCCGCAAAACGACTTCTTCTTTGGATCCGCCGGGGTCCAAAGCCCGGGCAACAATCCGAGAACCATCCGTAAGATTGATCCAAACCGCCCCTGCCGCCACCGGGGAAGTTGGACCCGATGCCAACGGGAAAAAGCGGATTCGGACCACCTCCTCAAGCGGGACGCGGCACTCTTCGGCCGACTCTGCACGCAAAACGATTGCATCCTCTTCTAGCCCCAACCACTGGCCTACGATACGGGAGCGGTTGACTCGCTCCACCTCAACCCCGGGCAGCGGCTGCGGCGGTTCCCCCGCCACAAGAAAGCTGACCCCGATCAAAAGCTCAAGCCATTGACCGAACACAGGAATCTCCACATCCGGTTAAACCGATACTTCACAGCTCATAAGCAATACAAAAGCGGGGGGCTAAAGCGTGCCCTGATATCGTGGTTCCTCTCGTACCTTAGTGATATAACATGTGGTCTCTGGCTATAAACCTTATCTTTCGCTTCCTCTTTATATCTTTGCTTCAACTTATATCTTTGCTTCAACGCGCGAGTCATTTTTGCTTGAACGCGCGAGGCTTTTATTCGCGAGTCGATTCACTTTCTTCGGCCAAGCGGCGAAAGTACTGCTCCACCACCTCTCGATAATGAGGCGGAAATTCGCGACCCAAACTCTGCAAGATCTCATCTCGCTCTTTCGGCGGTAAATCGCCCCAACCCCGGGAACTCCCCACGGGTCGCGCGGTGACTTCTCCGCGGCCTTTACCGCCCAAAGGAAGACTATCTGGGGCCGGGGATGATGATTGCGTGGCTCCTCCGGCAGAAGCACCCCGCAGCTTCTGAGCCCGTTTTTCCGCCTCTCTGATCAATTTATCGAGGGCCTCAAGGATTCGCTCTTCCCGTGCCAAAACCTCCTGATCGGCTTTTCCCAATTCCAGCCGTCGAGCCACATCCCCCATTTGCCGCGAAATATCGTTTAGACTCCCCGCCTCAAAACGCGCCCAATCCGCACAGATCATCTCCGCCAAAACGCGGTACCGAGCCGGTCCGTCCCGACTTTGTTTGAGCAACTCTTCCGCGGTTTTTCGGGCCAGATCCGCTTCCAAAAGTTGGTGATACACTATCGCTTGACAGAAAAGAAGCGTCTTGGGGGCGATCACTTCCTCGGGCCTTAAATCCTCAAGAATTGCCCGGGCTTCATCGTAAAGTCGCCCCTCGATAAGCCACCGACCATGGGCTAGGCGTAACTGACTGCAAACCAAGCGGGGCAACTCATCCTCATTTAACCAGGGAATCGTAGCAACCTGGCCCGGGGCCCACTTTCCGTTCCACAACCGCAGTAACGATTGACCCCGCGGATCCATCTCGCAAAACCGGCGGATAAACTCACTTAAGCGATCTTCTTCACTCTCGGCTGTAATAAGCCACACCCCTTGCGCGCTTTCGTCCGACAATGCTGGCACAGTTCGCGGGCTAGCGTCGAGCTCTTGATCCGTACTTTTGTTCTCCGAGTTCGCGGCGAAATACTCTCGCAAAGCAAGCTCTAATGAATTCAGCGACCCAGAGGAAGGTGCCGCACCTTGCCAGGCTATAAGACCCGCAAATGGTGCAGCCAAGATTAACCCGCCTATAAAATTCATGGCTGAATCCTCGCACCAAGCTCCCGCGCAATTCGATGGAGCCGCTCCTGCCGCTGGGCCAAATCTTGAAAAGCCTCCATCAAGCGCTCATCGATGCGGGGGGCCTCCCGAGCCCACTCTCCCAATTGCTGGGTCCGCTGGTAGATTCGGGCTTGAAGATTTCGGAGCATCCGAAGTTCCGCCAACAGATCAACCAACGGTTGTTCGCCGGCCATTCCCTCTCCCCCGGAGGATTGCTCCGCGCTCTCGAGAGCAAGTTGAGCTTCTTCCAAGGCCTGCAAGAGCTCCTTAAGCGCAGCAATGATGGCCTGCTGCGTAGCCTGATTGAGCGGCCCCAAGTTACCCTCCGCGAAGAGCTTTTCCACCCACCCGATATCGCTTACAAGCTGCTCCACGGCTTCGATCATGGAGGCCGCCGTCGCATCTTCCCGCAGCAGTGCCAAGGCCTGCGTGGCTTCCAGGCCGATCGACGATTGTTGGCGACCTAAACGGCTCAAAGCCAGCTCATCCTCTCGCGTGCGCTTTGTAGGCTCGATGCCCGCAAGCCGTACCGTTTCATTATACACCGCCTGCTGCATCCCCAGCATTCGACGAAATCGCGTTTCGAGATTTGCCAGCAGTCGCCCCAACTCTTCTTGCCGATATTGCCTTAAAATTCGCTCGAGTTCTGCCTTCGCTGCTTCCAGCTCGCGGATGGCTTCTTCCTGCTCGGCGATAGCTCCCTCGCGCTTGGCTTCAGCCAAGCGTTTTTCCGCCTCCAGCATCCGTTTTCGTGCCGCTTCGAGTCTCTGCCGCAGTTCGTCGCTTGGCGTCGAGCTTTCTAAAGCGGAGTTATCCGGGGATCCTAACGCCTCGCTTGAAGGCACTGAGCCTTCGCTTCCCGCGGGCAAACCGCCTGGAGATGAGCTGGGTTGATTCTCACCCGGAGAGCGCTGGCCGAAATCCTCCGGCAACGATTCAAGCGCCTGCTCGCCAGGTTGCCCCGGCACCGGGACTTCCGAGCCGCCCATCGGGTCGGTCGCTTTTCCCCCGGGTGATTCGGCAGAGGGGCTCCCTTCTTGCGTTCTACTGCGGCCGCCAAGTTGATCGATTAACCGCCCGGTGTCCTCAGCCAACTGGTGCTGTTGACGCTCCAAAGGAGCCGAAGCTTGCGCCGGAAGAGCGGTCCTCGCTTGGAGGTCCTTCTGCCGGCGGAGAAGCTCGCCCACTTCCCGGGCAATCGCCTCCAGACGCTGTTTTTCCGCGCGGAGCAAGCGCTCCCGATCCTCGGAAAGAAGCAAGTTCAAAAGAGCTCGCAACTCGTCGATGATGCGTTGCTGCTCCTCGGCGGCCGCTTGCAGGCGACCCGAGGAAAGCATTTCGGCAGCTTCCATGAGCCGGCCGGCCAAAGCCCGATCTTCCGCTTGCCGAACTGCTCGCCGAAACATCGCTGCCCGTCGCGGATCGGTGACCTCGCTCAGTTCCGACAGGCGAAGAAGCATCGCTTGAAATTGCTCGAACGATTCTGCCACCTGCCGTTGCCGTTGGGGGAGGACCTCCGGGGAGGAGCCTATCCGCTCAGAAGCCGCACCATCCGCCGCCCTTCGCCCAGCGGTTTCCGCCGCGTTCTGGTCGCCCCCCGTCTTTTCTTCGCCTTCTAGATCGGCCTGACCCGCGGAATCTTGCCCTGGACCCTCCGCCTGATAAAAAACTGCCGCCTGCACGTTCGAGCGATCGATAGCCGCCACCCCCACCAAAAGCAGGAAAATCCGTGCAAACCAAGTTAAGGGCCCCGGTACCCTCGCCATTGTTCAGTCTCTCCCCGGCAAGCCGTGCGGACGAAAAACACCTGCCTTGCCACACTCTTGTGCCATTTGTTACCCGCTTAGCCACCCTCCAAACCGCTTTGTGCATCTTTTGCTCGGATTCCTGAGAAGGAACATTTCACCCCAAAGATTGCAAATCATCGCGGTCTTTCCCCAAAAAGCTCGCGAAGCCGCTGTCGCTGTCTTTCCCGCGTCGCATCGAGCAATTGTTCCTGCGATTCTATCACGGCGCGAAGAACCTCGAGCACCCGTTTCAAATCTTCCAATTCCAACATGGCTTGCCGGGACTGAAGCAGTAGAGCAATAGCCTGCTGCTGCGCCTGCAAACCCTCCCGATGGGCCTCTCGAAGTCGCTGCCGGTCCTCGCTTAAGTTTTGGCTCAAGCCCTCCGCCGCTTGCTTCGCCTGAGGCAGTGCTTCGCTCAAAGCCCGTTCTAACGGCGGCCGGACCCGCGTTTGAAGCCGCTCAAGCCATGCGGAGGCTTCCAAACGATTGTTCACTATCTGTTCACATAGATGATCCACCGCGCCGACGATCGCTTGGGTCTCCTGAGCGGATTTTTCCAAATTTTGCAGCACGCGATCCTTAGTGCGTCGGATTGCCGACTGATCCATATCCGCTGGATTCCTCGGGGCAGTGGCACTCGTTTCGCCACCTGCCCCGTCGGATTGCTCGGTTTGCGAAGGAGGCGTCTCCACCCGCGAAATCTCCTCGCTCAAACCTGCCCAGAGATCGCGGGTTTGCTCCAATTCGCGAACGATTTGATCTAATTGCTGCCGCAGCAAAAGTTCTTGACGTTCCAACGCCAATCGCAATTGTTCAGGCGTGACAACCTCGAGAATCCACGGCGGTGTCGACCCCCGATTGATCTCCTCTCTCAGATCGCAAAAATCCGAGGCAAGCAGTTTCAAAGTCAACTTCTCTCCCGGAGTGGCGTCCAATTCCGCTACCTCGAAAGAACTTTCTAACTCATACCGTTCCAGGGGCTGGCTAAAGCCGGCAAGCTGTTTCCGCCGTTCAGGCCCGGCATCCTTCGCACTTTCCAACCACACCTCCCGAATGCCGTAATCATCCTCAACCTGGCCCACAAAACGGACTTTCGCTTGGGGGCTAATCACCGACCCGATCCCTCGAAGCTCCACGGCCAATTTCGGCGGTGCATCCGCCCGCGGGCTAATCACTAACCGTGCCGGCTCCGCGCCCTGGATCCTATGTACGTCCTGAATGGTCACGGCAAGTTCAACCGGCTCCTCAAGCACCCCTAAGTCGCATCGAAATTCGGTAAAGCCTGCCTCTTCGGCCCGAAGTTCCGCCGCATGTTCTAAATAACCCAAGATTTCGCAAAAGGAGTAAGCGACCGCGACCGGCCGCAGCGCTCCGCCGTCACTCGGCAAGGTGGAGAGCTGAATCACCGGGAATATCTCGGATTCGCCCCCCCGGTCAATCTCGCTTTCCACAGCAAGCGGATCTCCTCCGAGGACCTTCGACAACTGCTCCGCACGCTCGCCCGCTTTCGCAAGATGATGCCAATAAACAGCATCCCCCGGAGTTCGAACGAATTGATTTCGGTCAACCCTTTCAGCCGACCGCGTGTTTTGCATACCCGAGATCGAGCCCTCATTCGGCTTTCGCAAGTCCCCCAACCGCCGAGCAATTTCTGCCTGAAGATTGACGAGCTTTTGTGGCGACTCCCCTTGCAGATACCGCTCGAATACCGCTTCCTGCGACTTCTGAATCTCGATTACTTGCCGCCAGAATTCATCCGTGATTTCCAATCGCTCCTTGCCGCGATCAATCTCCACCCATACTAACTGCTTGTTGGCCCGAGCTATCAATACTAATTGAGAGCCCTGCGCCACTTCTACGGAACCCCGCAGCGGGAGTCGCTGGGGGCTCTTCCCGATATACCGTGGGAACATGCAATCCAACAATACTTCCGTCAAAAGCGGGCGATCGACCACCTCCACTTTCAGACCGCGTATCGTTCGATCGCCGCCGGTGATCTCCAACTCAACCGGATCCAAAAGCGGTCCCACGCTCCAATAAAATCTTTGAAATTGTGTGGTAGCCGAGGGGGCCAGTCCCTCGCGGATCATCATAGCCCGGCGAACCACCCCCGCAGGGCCCCAAAAACGAACGCGCACATTCCTCGGCACAAGTGGCATCGTGGTATCAACCGCCGCACGAATCTCCGCGGTTTCTCCCTTAGCCACGAGTGCTTTACCGCGGTAAAACCCTTGGAGCACAAGGCCGGTCTGCGTGGGCCACGGAATTTCCTTTAGCCCGAACCACCGTTTTGTCCAAATGGCGTAATCCGCAGGCCAAACCTGCGCAGCGGCTGCCCATGAGCCGATCGCCACCAACGCCAGCCCGCCAATCCGTGCAAGCGGAGCAAGCCGAAAGATTTTGCGCAAAGTCAACTCCGGCAAAAACTGGGTAGCCAGGTCGATGGTCCGCCGCAATAGCTGCTCATAATACACGCCTGTAGGACGCCCATTTTCGCCCGGTGTCGCACGATGTACGGCAAGCTCCACTGCCGTCAAAAGCGCCTCTTTGAGTTTCGGATAGCTCCGCTCAAAAACCAAGGCCATTTGCCGGTCCCAAAGTTGCCGAAAAACCAGCCGCAACGTCCATCGCCAAAGTGCCGCCACCCCCGCCGCGGCTGCCACCATGAGCAAAACTGCGCGTATTTCCCGCGAAAAATGAAACTGCCGATCCAGCAGAAGACTGATCCAGAAAAAGCCCCCCGCCAAAATACAAAAACCGAGAAGGCTCTGTCCGAGCAAATAAGCGCGAATGGTCCATCGCAAAAGCGAAAGCCGCCCCTTAATTGCTTTAAGTGCCGCGGTGTATTCCGGCGGTGCAGCTTCGGCGGAAGTCTTCATTGAGACGGTGATAGAATCCGGCATACTCCAAGTTGCCTTTGACGATGCATTCATCGGTTTGCCGCAGGACGGCGCCCCCTCAAGAATTCTAACCCAGTAGCGCTAAGCTAATTGCCAAAGCCGACGCAAGGTCCACTGCACCAGTAGCGGCATCGCCGCCATCCCGAAAAGCCACCAGGCCAGCGACAAATCGGTAAGCGCTCGCCATGGCCACCAGGCGGCTACCACCGCGATCCAACTAAACCACGTGCTTTGTCCGAATAGTAGCTCCAAACATCGTCGGAACGAAGGTTGGTACGCCGGGCCAACAATCGTCTCCACCCGACTCCCATCCGGCAAAAGCCGCGGCAAAAAGCCGGCGGAATTTTTATCATCAATCTCTGACCAGTCCCCGTAATATCGCCCCCCGGTGGCATCGCTCAAAGTGCGAAGAAGCTCCTCATTGCAAAGGAGTTGTTGATTCTCCAACTGAGGCAACTCAACATGAATTTCCCGGAGCAGCTTTTCGCCCGGCGCATCAGGCAGCTCCGACACTATTCGGTAGGTTCCCAGCTTCAAGACGGTAAACGTGCCGCGGAAGGCTCCCGCCCGGCCCGGCTCCGCCGCCATCCTCAGAGTGCGGAGTCTGCCATCTGGTTCCATCACCTCGATCGGATAGTCGCTGGCCGAGAAAGGACGCAATTGGCTATCGGCGATTTGGGCGTGAATGGTCACGGGATCACCCCAAAAGTACTTTTCGCGATCAACCAAAAGGAGTCCCCGGGGCGATTGCCGTGCCGCCCGCCCCTGCGACACATGGCGGATTAGTTGTAGGTAAAGCCGCTCGAAATATCCTTCCTTGACGCTGCGGAGCCGCCACAATTCGCCACTGCCAAGATAGAAAACACGCCCGGCACCGAAAAATTGTTCAGCCAATAAAATAAGGCGTTTATCGCCTTCAAAAGTCTGGGGATCTGTAAAATAAGCTAACGCCAAAGCCGCCGGTTTGAGCCCCCTTGCCGGAAAACAGCTATACACCCCGGGAAATGCCGACCAAGCCGCCTGACTGGCGGCGCCGCTGGGCTCAAGCCAAAGATAGGTAGCCGCTAAACCCTCTCGAGTAAACTCGATGGGCCACGGTTCCTCCGAATGATGCATCCGCGTGATCGTGAGCCCTTGCCGGTCCAAGAGTTCCACAGGGTAAAGTTCGCGGATTTTTGCGGTCACCGGTTCCCTCAACCAACCACGCACCGTATCCCCCGCACAAACCGGGCCGGCAACCACAATCAACCCGCCAGCTTGCTCGGCCACCCAGCTCTGCAGCGCCTCCAAAGCTCGGCTAGTCGATTCCGCCGAAAGACGTAGTCGCCCCCAATCCGGATCAATCCCAATGACACAATCGTACGCTGCCAACTCGCCGGGCGACTCCGGAAATTTTTCCAGCAAAGCATTCGCCTCCTGCGAGGTACCCGGTTGCGCCGATTGAAGCAAGATATCGCACCGTATTCGTGGCTCGCGGTAAAGCACGCCCCGTAAGAACTGATATTCCCGACTCGGCCCCCCCGCCAAAAGCAACACACGAGTTTCCCGCTCCAAAACTTCCAAGGACATTTCCGCCACATTATTACTCACATCTTGTTCCCGCGGCTGAGCCTGCAATCGAGCAACCACACGATACCGGCCCGGGGTGGAGACGTTGAATTCGAACGTGGCCGAAACCGGTCCCCCCTCGTTGGAAAACCCCACCTCTGTACGCTGAACCTGGAGCAGACCGCCGGGAAAACCTCCGGTCTCACGCGCAGTTTCACCCGACGAGCCTGCCGGCACGCTTGCGAAGTTATTCGCCGAGTTTTCGCCGGAGTCATTTGCCGGTGTATTCCCCGCGGTTTCCAAAGGGATATTAGCCGAATCATTTGCGGAAGCGTTCGCAGAAGTGCTCCCTGTGTTATCCGTAGGGTCTCTCCGAGAGGTATTTGAAGCATTATCGCCAAACTCACCTGCGGAAGAAGGAGCTGCGGGCAAATCAGCATTTAATCCATTTCTTGAGGGGGCCGTGGGGGTGTGTTGAGTCTCCGGGCTAGTCTCCGGCTTAAGCCCTACTTCAAGCAAACCCTTTGCTCCTCCCAACCCATTTCCTTGCACAAGCACGACCACCTGGAACGGGTCGGCGGGCTGCGCTTGGCGTGGCACTTGCAGCTCCGCTATGCGAGCATCCACCAGCGGGCCTTTCGGCCCGACGCCAATCGTATAAATGGGCGTGCGGGCCTCTCGGGCAGCTTGAATGGCAACTGCCACCGGCTGCCCGGCATTTTGCCCCCCGTCGCTGCAAACAATGACCCCGGCAACCGGATCCCCGGCCACTGCCCGTAATGTCTCAGTAATGGCCTCGGCCAACCGGGTCTCACGACCCATCGGTTGCAATTGCTCCCACCAACGCTCCGCTTCCCCAGGCGGCGATCCAAAACCGCGCACATCCTTGCCATTTCGCGCAGACTCTTCATCTCCTCCCGAGGCTTTTTCCTTCGCCGGATCTACAATTCTCCCAGAGCTGCCATTATCCGCAGCATCATCATACCCTAAAGAATATGCATTCCCCCCAGAGTCGCCAGAATTAAATTCGTGAGATCCCCGCCGGCTCACCATTCCCACCAACCGGGGACTCGATTCGCCAAATTGATAAATTAGCACCTCGTGAGTGCCGGATAGCTGCTCAACAAGTTGCGAGCCTTGAAGGTTCTGAATCACTGCCTCCAGGCGGGAAGGTACCCCGACGACACCAACTCGACCCCCTGTTTCACTCCCCGGCCCACTGCCCCGTATCGAACCTACTTCCACCGGAAGCGCCATACTGGCACTTGTGTCAACCAATAACAGAACTTTACTCGGCCGTACCTGCTCACGATGTATTCGCCACTGCGGCTGCAAAAGCCAGATGATTAAGGCTGCGATTGAAAGGCCTCGCAGCGTCCATAACAGAAGCATACGAAGGCTGCTTTGCTGTGCGGCCTCCCGCCGAGCGAAGCTGGCGGCCAAAGCAAGCACCCCCAAACCGAGGACCATTCCCGCGATGATCGTCCACGGTTCGTTTAGCCTTCCCCATTCGAAGACTTCGTGCACCACTGGTTTCGCAGCACTCCTTTTGACGAATGATTGGAAAAGCGTTTCCCTACCCGTCGGTGTCTTCGGAATCTTACACCCGCGATCACCTCCCGGCTCAAGTTACACTGGCGGAACACCTTCAGCGTGCATTTAAACGCGCGGTGCACTTCCAAGCGGAAGCGCAGCCGTCGGCTTCTCCACGTGTTTAGCCTCTTGCCGGCTGTATCTGTGGGCCGTCTTTTGCCGAGAGTGATAGCTCGCCCAATAAGCCAGCGATTGTTCCGCCATGAGCAGAACCAAGAGGGCCATCAAGAAGGGGCCTACCAAATCCGCACTCCCCTCCGGTTCTTCCAGCGTCCGAATCGCTCGTGCTGAAAGAATCTCACAATCTAAGCCGGCCAATTTTTCCGAAAGCTCCCGGGTACCAATCAGCCGCAAGTCCCCTTCTTGAGGATTGACATTGACCGCAAAAAGATGCTCCTGCGTTTCCCCCTGAATGTCGGTCAGCTCCAGCGTGCCAAATCCCGGCTCCATCGGTGGGGGCACCTTCACCTCGAGTGCCCCCCCATCACCTGCGGTAGCCTCAAGGGCACCGGCTACCGTGCCACCTTGGTCCGGAAGCCGGTAACGGAGCTGCGGCCGGTATCTGTCCCGCTCCAACCGCCACACAAACGGCTGACCCACGATGAGTTCAGGGATTTCCCTACTTTTCCGCGCTACCGCCGATACCAGCTCGAGCAAGGTGATTACGAAACTTGGGTTGCCTCGGGCCCAATTATTCCACACGGGAGCCGCCGTCGTGAGAAACGCAACCACCACTCCTTCGCCCCAGGGACGGTAAATTACCCACGGTGCCCCGTTCCGCAGCCGAGCAAGCACTTGGGCCCCTGATTCCTCAGGGCTCCAGCCCTCGGCTACTGTAAAGTAGCGATCCACATTCACCATGGCCAAAAAGCTGTTGCGTGCCCCCTGAAAGACGCGAAAGATCGGGTGATCCCCCACTTGCACATCGGGTAGATTGCTCAAGAAATCAGGGGGCAAATCGCGCGGTGTACCCAAAGGGGCGGGAAATAGCCCGCGACTATTCTCGTAAAGCGTCTCCGTGTAAAAGGGGGCGTTAACCTGCTCTCCCACAAAGTAGACCAGCCCTCCGCCGACTCCAACATAATCCTTCAAGGCCTGAACCGCCGAGGGCTCCAACCGCTCCACATCCAGCAAGAAGACTACCTCCGATTCCTCGAGCAACGCAGGCGCAAGCTCCCGCGAGGTCCTCAACCGCACGCGGATCCCCGTTTCCACCGTCCGCGTCGGACGCAAGGCCGCTTCAATATATCGAGCGTTCGGGGTCCCCGGCATATCCTCCACCAAAAGCACTCGCACTGCTTCCGCGACCCGAAGCACCACATAGCGCACGTTGTCGGCCGCAAGTCGATCCGGCGGCAATTGAACCACAAATCGATATTCCCCAGCCGAAGCCAGCCATAAATGACTGCGCTCTTGGGCAGATTCAAACGCTGCAATCCGAGGCAACAAAACGGCGGGCAAGGGCGTTTCGTTCGCAGCAATCGATACCGCCACCTTTTCCACCGGCTGCTGCGAGTAATTGACCACGCTCAATTCGACCGGAAGGGGAACCCCTGCTGCCTTTAAGCTGCCACCGGCCGTGACAGCCTGAATGGCCAAATTATCACCCTCATCTTCAGCGCAACGAATTAGCCGAATTTTTGCCCCAGCCCTTTGCAGCTGAGCCAGCCGAGATCGCAAGGGTTGGTGGTTCTCCCAATCTTTGAGCCGAAAATCCGAAAAAATGTAAATGAATGGCTGAATACTGTCGTTGCTTTCTACCCACTCCACGGCCCGTTCCACTGCCGGTAGTGGTCCTGCGTCTGAGTAAGAAACGGCAAGCCTCGACACTTGCTCCACATACTGGGCCAAAGATTCCCCGGAAATAGTCTGCCCGGTCCAATCAGGCCGAAAGCCATCCGTTTGGGCCGCCTTTGAGAAACGGATCAAAGCCACTCGCCGGGGGCTACCACGGCCGGAGACCCAGTGTAAAAAATCCACCATCGACTGTCGGGCCAACTCGAACGGAGATTGATCGGGAGCCAACTCCGACATCGAGAAGCTGTCATCCAGAAGAATCACATGGTCCCTGCTCGAGTCGGCCAACCACGGAGCCCAACCGGCTTGAATCAACGGCTGAGCCAAAAGCAGCACGATCAAGGCAATCGCCGTCACCCGGGCCAAAAGCAAGAACCATTCGCGCAGGCGGATCCGGACCTTATACCGACGATGACTCTCTAACAAAAACTCCATGGCAGCCCAAGGAACCCGGCGGTATCGCAGACGGTTGATCAGATGGATCAATACCGGCAGAAGGGCAATGGGCAATGCCCAGAGGATCTCAGGCCGAGTAAAGCTAATCATTCCTCACCATTCGAGGACCGCACCTTGCCATTCCCGCAATCGGAAACGACTCCAGGGGACCGACTTTTTGACCGCAGGAAACTCCCAGTCCCGCTTTTCCCTTGCCGCCGCTTCAAGTCGGAGCCTCGGATTCTTAAACCGATCCTAATCTCAGTCAGTAGGCTTCCTTCAATGAAAAACCCAAGACGGCTTAACCAAAAAATTTACGGCGTAAGCCGAGAAAATTCACCGTTGTTGATACCGTGATTAATATTCGCCAGAAGCCGCCAATTTACCCAGGGTACTTTAGATTTCAGCTAAGTTACGAACCAATTTGGTAAACAATGTAAAATAATCTGCTAAGTGTGCTGGTGAATTACTTTGGTAAAAATGAGAACTTATCTGGTAGGTGAACTCCAACAAACGAATCGCGGAACAAAGTTGTGGGCAAGCGACCGCCATCCATTGCCGAAAACACCGGTGACCGATTGTGCGCCCCGTTTCTGAGCAGGTTTCTTGTGCCGATTTCAGCAAATTCCACGTTTCTCGTCCCGATTTCAGCAAATCTCACAATTGATTGCAAACATTATCATATAACATGTGATAAGAATTATCGGATCACCTGCGATGAAGGGCCCTACGTCGCTTCAGCAAATTCGAATGTTTGGCACGGGGCCAGGTCAACGCAACCAAAAAATAAGCTTAAAGCCCTCTTTCAACTTTTGATAATCACCATTGAGACGGTGATATTGATGATGCATCTTGCCCACACTTCCCAAGAATTGCAAAAGTTTACGCATAAAAACAAAAATTTCTCTCGAAGCCGTTTAAGTTTGTTAATCCGCAGAGTTTGATCACTGACCCCCACAAGACTTTCCCGGTTACATTGTTACCATGATAAAAAATGGAAACTTTGTAAGATTGCGGAGATAATGTAGATAAAAAATAGATAAAAACGCTTGCTTTTTGCTTATGCTATGCCAAAGACGTGCGGTCCCCGAGTTGAACCGATGCCAACCTTCACTCTCAAGCATACACGCCGGCCTAGCTTCGGAGAAGGAAAAGGCTATTGAAAGGCTTGCTGAGGAAGACTCCGCCGGCCCTCGGGTGGCAACCACTTGCCCCGGAACGTAGTTCGTAATGCCGCTCTTTGCTCGATTCAAGGACCCTACCGCTCCGGCGCGCTCAAGCAATGGTTCGGGAATTCGTTTGTTACCGAGCTTGCTCAATTTTTCCGGGTTGAAAACGCCTTATTTGTTTAAGACGCATGTCTATCACCCCAACCGAACTAAGTCGCCTGCTGAAAGATGAGGCTTATTCCGCCGGCTTTGAGCTTGTCGGAATTTGTCGAGCGGCCCCATCCCCACATTGGGATTTTTTGGTGGAGTGGGTCGCGGCGGGATATGTTGGAGATATGGACTACATTGCCCGGCGACTTCCGGCCTATCGAGATCCGCGGTCCGTACTTCCTTCGGCGCAAAGCTTGGTGGTTGTTGGCTCGGTATACCGTGTAGCAAACGCGGAGGAAGGCCCGCCGGCTTACGGCCGCATTTCTTGCTACGCCTGGGGCCAGGACTATCATCGAACGGTCCGAAGGACGCTGGAGGGTGTGGCGGAAAAACTGCGACAATATCGGCCCAGTGTGGAGACGCGTATCGTGGTGGATACCGCCCCCATACTAGAACGCTCGTATGCCCAAATGGCAGGGCTTGGCTGGATTGGGAAAAACACGCTTCTTATTAATCCCCGCTTGGGCAGCTACACATTCCTCGGAATTCTGCTTACTAGCGAGGCCCTTGAGCCCGATCCGCCTTTCGTGCGGAATCACTGCGGCAAATGTCGGGCTTGCCTGGAAGTTTGTCCGACCCAGGCCTTTGTCGCACCTGGGGTCCTTGACGCCCGAAAATGCTTGAGCTTTTGGACTATCGAGACCAAGCAATTGCCCCCGGCGGGGATGCGAGCGGCGCAGGGGGATTGGCTTTTTGGTTGCGATCTATGTCAGGTTGTCTGCCCGTGGAACCACCGTGCTCCTCTGAGTAGCCGACCGGAATATCAACCCGTTTTTGGCCCGCATTTATCGGCCATTGATCTGCTATTGATGACCGATGAGGAGTTCCGCGCCCGGTTCCGGCATAGCCCATTGAAACGTGCAGGACGTGCAGGGCTGGCCCGAAGCGCCGCCATTGTCTTGGGGAATACTCTTCGCCGGTTGCTCGAGCAGAATTCCGGCAATTCGGGGGCCAAGGCGGAAGCAAGCGCAAACACACAATTCGTCCCCACCGCTTCGGCCGCTGCTGGGCCGGGCAAAAAGGGGGATTGGATAAGCTGCTCGGTAGGTTTGCCCTCAGAAAGCGAGGTTGATCGAGGCCTCGAAGAGCGAATTCGCAATGCATTACAGGGCGGTTTGCTCGATCCTGAACCGGTTGTTCGCGCGGCGTGTGCCTGGGCGTTGGCCGCCGATGGGAGTCCATTAACCCGGGCAAAACTCGCCGAGCGGCTTCGCGTCGAAACCGACTCAATGGTTCAGGCGGAATTGATCGCCGCTTTTGAGCCGCATCAGCCCGGGGATTGCCAAGAAGCTCAAATTACTCTTTTTCAAGAAGAAGTGCCGAGGGTCCTGAAAGAAAAAGAACTTGGCCCACCCGCGAAAACGGTGTGAAAAACCCCTCTGCGCCCCTAGGGGGCTGCTTTGCTCAACTCGTTGCGTGTTCCTCGTTAAGAAACCCCCTCTGCGCCGCCGGGGGAGAAAGGTTAAATCGTTTTGCTCCAAGAATCATGAGGACCCCCCCTCTACACCCCCAGCGGGGAAACGCACTCAGTAAATCTCTTTGCTGCCTCGCCGATAACCCCTCTACGCGACCAGGGTACAGACCAGCTCTTTCTGCCGGAAAGTTCAAAATCGACTCCGCTCCGCTCTCCCCGCGAGCTTTATGGACGACGGATCGCCCGAGAAAGCACGAGGCATTTTTCCCCATCAATTGAGGGCCCAAGAGGGCCCAAAAACCAATCGGAATACTTCCTCTCACGGCAAAACCGGGCAAAGGTCGAACCATTGGCGGCCTTGGGCTTTCATCCATTGGGCGCAGATCGGCGGCCCCCATTCGCCGGCTTCGTAAAGGGCCAGCGGTGGTTCCCCCGCTTCCCAAGCTTGGGCAATCGGATCGATGATTCCCCAGGCAAGCTCCACCTCATCGGCCCGGGCAAACAAGCTGGCGTCGCCGTGCATTACATCGAGAAGCAATCGTTGGTAGGAATCGGGAATCTCGCCCGCGAATTTGTCGCGGAAGCGGAAATTCAGATCCGTAAGCCGCAATTGCATCCCCGCATCAGGTACTTTGGTGTGGAAATGGAGTTGAATGCCTTCGGCGGGTTGGATCTGAATCACCAGGCGGTTAGCTTCCTGCACACTGCGTGGGCCACTGTGGAAGACCATGTGCGGCGGCTCTCGGAATTGAATGACGATCTGCGTGGTCAGACACGACATTGCTTTTCCTGAGCGGAGATAGAATGGAACTCCTTTCCACCGCCAGTTTTCCACGTGCAAGCGAACAGCCGCGAAGGTTGCCGTCGTGCTCCCGGGACTCACATGCGGCTCGTCCCGATATTTGCGGTATTGGCCGCGAATGGTGGCCTGGGCAACTTCTTCCGGCGTCATGGGCGGGATGGCTCGGAGGACCTTTACCTTCTCATCACGGATGAAGTCGGCCTCGAATCGCGCCGGAGCCTCCATGGCGGTCAGGGTCAACAGTTGCAGGAGATGATTCTGGAACATATCCCGCAGGACACCGGCCGATTCGTAGTAAGCCCCACGGCTTCCCACGGTAACCGCTTCGGCCGCCGTGATTTGAACATGGTCGATATAGTTGCGGTTCCAAATGGGTTCAAAAATGGTGTTGGCGAACCGCAACACCAACAAATTTTGAACCGTCTCCTTACCGAGATAATGATCGATGCGATAAACCTGATGTTCCGCGAAAACACGGTGCACCGATTGATTGAGACGCCTCGCACTGGCCAAGTCGATCCCGAAAGGCTTCTCGATCACGACCCGCCGCAGGGCTACCTCCTCTTTAGCCATGCCGAAAGAGCCCAAGTGCGTGATGGCCGATTCATAGAACTCAGGCGCCGTGGCTAGATAATAGATCCGCGGTGTGGGCTCGCCTCCCTCCAACTGGGATAAACGCTCCTCGAGGGCCGGGAACGAATCCGCCTGCGTAATATCTCCCGGCTGATAGAAAAGCCAAGGGGCGAATTGATCCCACGCGGCCTGGGTGAACTTGCTGCCCAGAAACTGCTGCGTTGTCTCCGACAGGTAATGCCGCCAAGACTCATCGCTATATTGAGTACGCGAGAAACCCACCACCCGCGTCTGCGGGGGGAGACGGCCCTTTCGGGCCAATTCGTACAAAGCGGGGATCAGTTTCCGGCGGGTCAAATCCCCGCTAGCACCAAAGATGACAATGGTTTGGGCCATCGATTCAACCTTCCCCACCGCTGGGAAAAACGACTCTGCGGCGGACTAGCAATCCGGTCGCGAAATTTTTCGGACGCGACCAGAGATGAATTTTTCAGCTCGCGGTATTACTTTTAACTTTCAAATAACTTTCAAATCGCTTTCTAACCTGCTTATAGGCTCAAAGCCTGAGCCTTGCTTCTAGACCACGGAACCTCGGTCGATAAATCCGCGGTTAAAGCTTTGGCCGAATAGTTCTTGCGGCCGACATCGTTTCCACGGATCATGCTCGTTTTGCCCCTCAGTGGCGAATGCCGATTCACTTGTCCGGCCTTCCTCGCGTCTGGTTTAAGTGCTCTTACTGTCAGCCGGAGCGCCCCATAACTCAAGACCCTAGGGACCGACAATCCTGCTATCTATACCCCCGCCGGTCTTGCGATTACTCGGCTACTATCTGGCTACGATCGTAGTTGACTGCAATGATGTCTTTAGTTGGCTGCAATTATACCTCTGCAATCATGGTGCTCTGCCTTCATTATGCTTTGCATCTCCGCAAAGCGGGGGAATATCTGCCACTTTGCAAGATGGCTTTTTGCGTCGTACCCTTTCCCAACAAGGCGGAGCACGGTGCATTCCCCGAGCAATCGCCGCGAACCTCTGACAGCTGTAAAACCGCCAGCACTACTGGGCGGAATACGCACCGTGATGGCTGCAAAAAAAGGCCGACACGGATGAAAGGCACGCGTTTACGCTCTAGCCTTCCCTTTCCTGGTTGAGATTCCTAATTGAGATTTACGGCACAAAGGTACCGCGCAAAGGATCTACCGACCTTAGCGGTGCGGCAATCGCTTTTTCCAATCAACGAGATCCTTGTTTCCAAAGGAATGGGCGTCATCAGCCGGCGGGCACACGGCGTTGCCGGAGCCAATCGGTGTGGAAGGGACCCTCGCCAGGTTTGTCGATACGCCGGTACTCGTGAGCACCGAAATAATCGCGCTGGGCCTGAATCAGATTAGCCGGGAGCCGCTCGGAACGATATCCATCGTAGTACGCTAGCGCCGCCAAGAAGGCCGGAACGGGAATTCCCAAATCTACAGCCGTCTTCACCACGTGCCGCCAGGCGGGCTGCGCCTTCTGAACAGCCTCCCGGAAATAGGGAGCCAGCAAAAGGTTTTCCAGATTCGGATCGGCATCGAAGGCCTCCTTGATCCGTTCCAAGAAGACCGCCCGAATGATACATCCCCCACGCCACAGGAGGCTAATGGCCCCGTAATCCAGTGGCCATTGGTACTCGGCAGCCGCTGCCCGCAGTTGCACGAATCCCTGGGCGTAACTACAGATTTTGGAGGCATAAAGGGCTTGTCGCACCTGCTCGATGAATTGCTGGCGGTCGCCGGTGTAGCGTCCCGAAGGCCCTCCAAGGATGCGACTGGCACGCAGACGCGCCTCTTTCATGGCGGATAGCGCCCGGGCATATACGGCTTCGGTCACCAGGGTGCTCGGCATGCCCAAGTCCAAAGCGTGCTGACTCATCCATTTGCCGGTGCCCTTGGCCCCGGCTGCATCGAGGATGAGGTCCACTAAATCGGCCCCCGTTTCAGGATCTTTGACGCTGAAAATGTCGCGGGTTATTTCGATGAGGTAACTATTCAGCTCGCCTTGGTACCACTGGGCAAATACGTCGTAAAGTTCGGAATTCTTGAGGCCCAAGGCGTTCTTGAGCATCCAGTAGGCCTCGGCGATGAGTTGCATGTCGCCGTACTCGATGCCGTTATGCACCATTTTTACGTAGTGACCCGCTCCTCTCGGCCCTACCCAGTCGCAGCAGGGAATGTTTCCTTCCGGACCTACCTTCGCTGCGATTGCTTGAAAAATGGGCTTGACGATCGGCCACGCGGCGGGACTTCCCCCGGGCATCATGCTAGGGCCATGCCGCGCTCCTTCTTCGCCGCCGGAGACCCCCGTTCCCACGTATAACAGCCCCAGGGATTCCACATGCCGCGTACGTCGTTCGGTATCCTTAAAGTGGGTATTCCCCCCATCGATAATCACATCGCCCGGCTCCAGCAATCGGCACAGTTGATCGATCACCGCATCCGTCGGCGATAGCTCCGGATAAAGCTTCGGCTCGGGAGCCGGGACGGCATCGCCGGCCTTGATCATCAACATCACTTTCCGGGGTCGCGACAAATGGGCAACCAATTCCTCCAGGGAGTGGCAACCGACGATTCGCCGCCCTTGAACCTCCGGAGATCGAACGAATTCATCCACCTTGCTCGTCGTGCGGTTGTAAACCGCCACGCTGAAACCGTGGTCCTCCATATTGAGGACCAAATTCTGACCCATGACGGCCAAGCCCATCAAACCGATATCGCACTTTTCTGCCATGATGTTCGAGTCCTCCATTGGGAAAGCTGTGTTCGCCATTCAAGCACAATTTGCTTTCAGAGTGCGAATCTGCAACCTCGCACGTATCTGGTAATCAAACGGCTGTTTCAATCGTCCCCATCACACATCGATCCAAAGTTTTTGTACCCGGCTGGGACAAACCGCCCCTTGACAGGGAGACCGCCCCACCCGTTTTCGCCTTTTTTGTGTCCCCCGAATTCTTGTGCTCCCCGAATACTGATGTTCCCCGTTATTACCCCGCAAAACGGATTCGACTTCCTTCCGATCCCCACCCCTTTCGTGATCCAGACGTGATGCGGAGACAGAGCCTGAAAATGTGGTCATGAAACCTGAAAATATCGATCGTTTGATCGGTGATTTCGCCCCACACCGCATCGATGCCGTCGACGCCGCATCACAGCCGTCGATTCTGCATTCGTCAATCCGTAAGGACTGGCCAAGGGGGCTTTTCCGGCAGATACCGCTGAAATTCGGCTACCAATTGCTCCTCGTATGCGCCGGCAAAAGTCCCCGAAAGAAAACGATCGATTCCCTCCTCGAAAAACCGCTGCCAACTCGCCTCTTCATGACCGGGATTAATCGGAAAGAAAAGGGCACCATTGGCTTTCGCCGCCTGATAGTCGCCCGGGGCGTCGCCAATCATTAACACGTGCTGCGGCGGATACGGATGCCCACCCCCTTTGGCCGCATGTCCTAAGCATTGCTTCTTCGTGCCGATATCTTGCCCGCATATGGCGGCGACATATTTTTTCAGATCATGCTCTTCCCACTCTCGCTCCAAAGCCTCCTGAGGCGTGGCCGAGACCACCAGGATATCCGCATAATCCTTAAGCCGCTGCAAACTTTCGCGCACGAAGGGAAATGGTGGTACAGCGCGCACAATTCGCCGCACCGATTCGTTCACGCCCTCAGACCACTCCAGCGTTCGGCGGAGGTCCGGATCATTCGATTCGGCCACAACCTCTTTCAGCCGTTCGTTGCTTAACTTAGTTTCGTTGGCTACCCAGCGACGGAGGCTTTCCGGAATCTCGATACGAACCCCCCGGGCCCGGACTTCCGGCCGACGACGGAGCCACTCTAAGGTTTCGATCAGCGCGGGGAAGCGGTTCACGCCGCGACTTTTCGAATACAAATTGACAAACTCGGCTGCTTCCCGAGCATACTTGCTCACAGCCTGTAAGTTCCAATAGTTGATCGTATTGGGGATGAAGCACTCCTTGTGCTTCAATTCCATCGTGTCGAATGCGCAGCCGTCGGAGTCAATTCCCACCAGAAAATCGTGCTTGCGAACCAATTCGAACATGGCAACCAAAGTCCCTTCTCCATCCTCTCTGAAATCTAGTGCTTTGGTCCCGCAACGCTTCGAGCCTTCAAGATGCGAGCCTTTAAGAGTTGTGAAACTTTGAAGAATCTTGCGAGAGCAAGGCCGTGCAACCCAAATCGCACAAGCTTTTGCCCAATTTCAACAAATCTCTCAGAACGCAGCCACTCAAGATTCGTAACGCAGGCATTTGAGATTCATAATGCAGCCATCTAAGATTCATCAGGAATCACTCGCAAAGTATTCAGCAAACACCGCGGCCTTCGCCTTTAAGCCCATGGGTCAAAAACCTCGGCTGTGTAACGAAACAAACGGCCTAAACCTCCTTTTCCAGCCTCAACCATCGCTGAGAAAAATCCTCCTAAGATCGAAGAAACATCGTCCCGCTAATCTTAGAGGCTTGCTCCCAACGAAGGCAAACCTCTCGCCGGCTCATCCACAATGCGTCCCCGTGCCGACCCGGCTACTTCCGGTCGGCTTGTGGGACATAAGCCGGCAGTTTCTTTTCGGCAAAAATCGGTTGCAATCGGGCCAAACGATGTCTTCCACCCACCAAGGGAAGATGGATCATCTCCTCCCCCACCAAGGGCATGGCATATCGAATGAAGTCGTCCGTGACATCGGTACCGCTCGGAGCGATCCACGCCCGCGGAAATTTCCTTTCGCTATTGGCCACCTCGACCAATGGCACCCTATCGTACCGGACGCGGTAAATGGGCCCTGGCTCGCGAAGAATGGTCGCCATAAAGCCTCCCTGCTCCGTGGCTGCCAATTCCACCGCCTTTTGCCCAACTCGGTAGGCCTCGTCCAAATCCACCGCCGAAGCATACGCCATCGAGTGCCGCTGGTCGGTTCCCGGCACATTCCCGCGGGCGGCTCCTTTCACGGGAAGCCCTTTATCGTTGAGGTAGTTGACTACTACCTGAGCCACCGTCGCTTTGCTGGAGCCATAAGCTTGATGCCCAAAAGCATCGGTAATTTTCCCTAAATCTCCTACCTCGAAGCCTTCGCTGATGACCAACAAACACCGACCGCAGCGACGCAGTTGATCGTTCACTTGGTCCGCCAACTGCTCTAAGCTGACGGGTGCCTCCGCCAGGTAGATCTGCAAGGGGAACTGCCGCTCCGGATCCGCCAGCCGGGCAGCCGCCGGAATAAACCCGATCTTCCTTCCCATGGCCTGCATGACCAAGACGGGATCCGCAGGACAACTCCCTCGATTTTCCTCCTCCGCATACTGGACCATATGCATCCAATATCGAGCCACAGAACCGTAGCCCGGCGTGTGGTCGATCAGTTTGAACTCGCTATCACCCACGTCATTGTCGATGGTCTTTGGGACTCCGACGGCGATTAAATCTAGCCCTCGAGCCTCGGCCAGCTTGGCAATTTTGTGGGCCGTGTCCATCGAATCATTGCCGCCGATGTATAGGAAATACCCTACGTTATGAGCTTTGAAAACCTCGATGACCCGTTCGAAATCCTCTCGCTGGGATTCTTTAAGCTTATACCGGCATGTCCCGATCGACCCTGCCACTGGCGTATAGCGCAAAAGCGCGATTTCCTCCGCCGGCTGCGATGACAGATTAATCAGTTCCTCCTTGAGCACGCCTTCGATCCCGTGCCGGGCACCATAGACCGTCCCGATTTGCGAATACTCCCGTGCCGTCTCCACCACCGCTCTAAGACTATTGTTGATTACCGGCGTCGGTCCGCCGCTTTGAGCCACGACCAAATTCTTTGCCTTAGCCATGGTTTTTCCCGATCAAATCGTTGTAGGAATCCCGAGTGGTTGTTCTTTTTTCTTGGGTACTCCCTGAGCCTCGCCGCAAAACCCGCTTGTCCGCGTTACCAAATCTCCGCAACAATCAGGCGAGCGGATACACGCAAGACCTTTCGATCCCACTACTTACCCGCGGGGCGTCACTGCTGCCGAGCCCCGGAAACCCACGAAAGCGGTTCCTTGTCCCCTGGAAAGCCGATGACTATGAACAGCCCGCATTCTTGGGCAGCTTTGTAGGTTGGGCGGGGCCTCGCAGCATGAAAGCATTATTTTAAGGTGCTTATTTGCCGCTGCCAATCCGCCCAAAGTCGCGCCTTTTCGCCAGTTTTTGCTGACCTTTTTGCCCTTTGCTTTGCCCTTTGCGGTGAATGGTTCATCACACGTTCAACCCGGGGAAAACTTCGATTGACCGAAGCGAAGACTCCGGCAAATCATGCGGGATCCGAACTGCCGCCGTTCACCACCCCGTCCGTGTATATATCTCGCAAATACCCAAGATCGGATTCATCCAGCAAAAAGCGAAGAGAGCCGCTCAGCATGCCCGCCGCACGGCCTTTCAGGGCATAGCCAAGCCCGGGGCTACTTCGGGCAAAATCCGTACCCGACGGCCCGTGACGCGGATCCGGTTGGCTGCCAAAAGGCGTAACGCCTCCGGATACGCCTCGCATTCCTCGGCGAAGACCCGGGCAGCCAAGGTCTCGGGCGTATCATTCTCATACACCGGTACCGCGCGTTGCAAAATGATGGGGCCATGGTCGTACTCGTTATCAGCAAAATGAACTGTACAACCGCTCACTTTGGCCCCGAATTGCAAAACCGCCTCGTGTACCCGACGGCCGTAGTAACCATGACCGCAAAAAGCCGGGATCAAAGCCGGGTGGATGTTCAGGACTCGCAACTCAAATTCCTTTGGGATCACTAACCGTTTCAAAAAGCCCCCCATAAGGACGTAATCCACTTCCGATTTTCGACAATGATCGAAGATGACCTCGCTGAACTCCCGCTCAGACGGATAATCCTTAAAGGGGACTACGATCGCAGGAATCCCCGCCTCTTCAGCAAATCGAAGGCCACCGGCTTTGGCCGTGCTCGAAATCACAAGCACAATATCGATTGGCACCTGCTTGGCGTTCTTCTTATCGATAAGATTCTTGAGCGTCGTGCCGCCTCCGGAGATGAGCACCGCGACACGAAGCAACTTCTGTGACAGCGGAAGCATCACGTTACCGCTCTCCTTTCGCTCGCTCTTTGCCCGGATTGCCCCGTTGGACCGCTCGCCGAAGGGCCTGGAGACGACGATAACCAAAATCGCCCATCTGGGGCGGAGACATTAACCTTTTGAATCGGAGACACCCACTCGAAACGCCTTAAAAGCTTCAGAAAAAGCTTCAGAGTCGAAACCCCTTAACGCCAAGTGCTTACGCAGACCAGCTTCAGGCCTCGGTGGAGAACAAACTGCTCGTCTCTTTTCTAATCCATTTAGGGCCTCTCGTAGAGCACCTCCGTCCCCAAGACACGGATTTGGCCAAGCAATCGGGCAACAATTCCGCCAAAACGATACCCGTCTCATACCGGCTTGGCAAGTTCCTGGCCTCTGAATTCGATGCTTACGCAACCCGGCCGCAATCGTTCCGGTCGGTGATCAACCTGAAGCAAGGGTTCGGATCCCGCCGCACGCCGGCCGCAAATGCGGGGCCATTTCCCGAGTATTTGACCCCAATGGGTTCCCCCTTCACACCGCCAACAAAAGCCGGCATCAAGTGCTGCCAACAATCGCCGGCATCAATTACTACCAACAAAAGCCCGCATCAATTGCTACCGATACGACCGACAAGAGCCGGCATGAATTGCCCAAATGGGGAGCCGGTCCGCAAACACAAAAAGTCAACCATGATGCTCACATAACAGCAGAAATGCGGACAGGCTCGGCAAACGCAGGCTTTACCCCCGCAGCAAGCGACCGCTGCTGACAAGCAGTCCCCCGGCAACAAAAACCTGCGATTGCGGCTTGCGATGCGCCGATAAAAAGCGTAAACAGAACGATCAGTCGTCGCCCCCCAACGCACGCGGTCAAACCGCCCCTTAGGCAGCGGATCGTATGGAACGGCTCACCCGCCCTTGCTCCATGAAAGCTTCCAGAAATTTTAGCGTACGCTCTGTAGCCCCTTGCTGAGTTAAGACAAACCGCTTTGCTCGCTCCCCCATTTCCGCAGCCAGATCCGGGCGCTCCAAGCACCAACGGACAAAAAGGGTTAACTCCTCCCCGTTGTGAACGACTTTTGCAGCTTCCCGCTCTACCAAAGCGGATGCGATATCCCGAAAATTCCAGGTCTTGGGTCCAAAGCAGACAGCCGCCCCATAAGCCGCCGGCTCGATCATGTTTTGGCCACCGCGGTTCCCCAGGCTTCCCCCGACGAAAGCAATTTGCGCAACCCCCCACCAAGCGCGGAGCTCCCCAATGGTGTCGATCAGTAGGATGCGCGCCTCCGGATTGTGACCACGGCCGATGAGCTGGCTACGACGTTGCCAGTTTAGCGCCGATTCTTCCAACAGCCGCACCACGCTCTCGAACCGGTGCGGATGACGCGGCACCAAAATGAGCCGCAGCCGAGGAAACTCCTCTGACAAACTCCGGAACGTCTCGAGGGCCAGCGCCTCCTCGGGCTCCTGGGTGCTACCGGCTAAGAAAACTACATCTTCGTCGCCGATGTGTGCCAAACCTCGCAGATAGCACGTGGACGGATTGGAGCGATTCGTTTCCACCCCGTCATACTTCATCGATCCGGTAATCAAAATGCGCTTTCGGTCGGCGCCCAGCGATTGAAAGCGATCTGCATATACGGCGTTCTGAGCCGCGATACCATCCACATCTCTCAAGACGGAACGGATTAAACCTCCTAGCCGCTGATAACCTTGAAAGCTGCGATTACCCAATCGCCCGTTGATAATCACAACTTTAACGCCAAACTTACGCGCAAATCTGATAAGGTTCGGCCAAATCTCTAACTCCACTAAAACTAGGATATTTGGCCTGATACGCCGAATTGCCCTCTGAACGGCCCAACTAAAATCTAACGGGCAGTAAAACACGAGAATTTCGGGAAATTTGGTTCGGGCAACCGCCATCCCGGTGGCGGTCGTGGTCGATATAACGCACTCCCACTCTGGATGGCTGCGACAAAGCCGCTCAATCAGCGGTGCCAGCAGGTTTACTTCACCTACGCTGACGGCATGAAACCACACGCATGGCTGTCGCCCGAGCCGCTGGGGAACCAAACCCAAGAGTTTTTCCGCCCAACCTTCTCGATATTTGGCCCGGGCAATCGCCTGGTATAAAAGCCATGGCAACGCGACGACCAACCCCACCAAATACGCCAAGTTGAGGAACCACGCCATCATGAGCCGATACCTTCTCGAGCTTGAAAACTCCAACGCCTTCGCACCGGTTCCTTCTGAAAAATTTTGCGGCTTGCCGTGCAAGGGAGGGTAGGGGAGGAGCACCCCGGACCCTATCTAGAGCTAACGTTTTTTTGGCGAATTACACGGCACCGTTTCCCATTTCTTAAAACCCTGTTGCTTTATCACTCTTCCCACCTTACCGTCTTCGACGGAGCTTGGTGCCACCGGCGAAAGAGTGGTCAGCAAGACCGGTGAAAAAGTGACGTCGATACTGTTTCCTCCGTAACCTGTCCAAAGACGAACACCTCGATGACGCCATCGACAGGTGTCGCGGATTGATCTTTGAGCATCGTCGCCGCGCCATTGGGGGCGTTTGGCCCCCACGTGCCGTTGAACCGCTCGGCCGCAGAATCCCCTTTCACTTCTGATTCACCCGCAAGTGCCGGGGCCGCGATTGACACCAGGGTTCTCGCCGACCATGACTTCCGCTTTCCTGGCGGAATTTACCCAGCAACCTCAACATGGGAAAGCCCGATTTGGATACCGGAGCCATGCGCCGAACTACCGCGTCGTCGTCAAATTACGACTTTTGCCGGCAACGAGCGAGTCAGACTTAATCAGATTCAGACTTAATCAGATTACTAAGGCAGAGGGGCAGCCCACTAAAAAGGCAGAGGGGCGGCCCACTAAAGATAAGGGAATCCAAAGCCGAGGGAGCAAACCGCGCATTGCTTGGGCGTTTCAAACAGCCGGTTTGCCCGCGATGGCCCCCACCGTCGGCAGGACACAAGTCAGGGGGGATCGCCGCAAGCTTAAAAAGTATTCCCCGCCCAGGGAGTCGAGCCGATGGATCCGCCGCAATCGGCTGAGCAAGTTACCATCGGATGAGCAGCACGATTTTAGCGCTCTTATAGCTCTTAAATTTTAATACCTTCAAAAGTCGAGCTCGCTGGGCTAAATGGCGGGTGTTCGCAGCAGAGCCGGTCACGGCTTCGCGGCCCGCCATCCCCCGGTATCCACGGGCGACATGCGAGCACTTGCGGAAGTGCTAGCAACCGGATTGCCTACCGCCCATATCGCAAATGGAACCGACGGGGCGGCTGCTACCCGGGGCACTTCCGAGCCACTTGCTCCTCCCTGTGCCGGAGCCCAAGGGATGGGCTGGACACGAATCGGTGAACTATCCTGCTCTCGTCCGGCACCACCGGCATCATGCGAGGGCCAGTCTCGGGCCGTCTTAGCCGAAGGATCAATGATCTGAGGTCGTGCCGGAAACCCACCGTTTCGATCCCAGGAAGTTGGATTTCCCGAATTTCCGGGCGCCGGCACGATGGAATCCGTAGAGTCTGCGGGTTTCTGCACCCCGTATGGAGATGGGGTAGTTGCGGAGCCACCACTGCCCGAGGGAGCTTGCCGGAAGGTTTGCGGTTGTCCGGAGCCCGAATCGGTACTGGGGGTTGGCTGCACCGGTGTTGGCGCTAATGTGCTTGATGGAGCCGGGACACAACCCGGCGGGCAGCTCGAGGTCCCCCCCGAGATGATTGATCCGGAAATGGGGGCACAAGGATCAGGGCAAACCAAAGAGGTTTCGCTCACCACCGTCGGGACACTCGGCGTACATACCCAGCGGTAAGTGGTATAAGGTTCCCGGTGTAGCCACGGCAAAAGGCTCAGCCGGGTGTACGGTTCGTATCGGGTAGTCACTGCCCCCGTGCACGGGTCCACCGTGCTTACCGGTCGGTAGCTGGTCACGGGCATCCGACCGTACACCCAACGGTATCGGGTTTCCGGAGCATAATAGCAGGTTTGAACCACCGGGGCACAAGCCGTCGCAACCACTGGCGAATACGTCACCACCGGAGAGTAGGCTGTGACCACCACCGGCTGTGGCCTAAGCCAGTCGGGCACCAGTGAATCTAAAAGCCCCTGTCCCATCGCCTCCGTGAAGGTTCCCAAAACCACGACCACGATTAGGCCCAAAATCGCTTTCGCCGCCTTCATGAACCACATTTTTCGACTCCACCTGTTCGATCCGGCAACCCCATCATTAGGATCGCAAACTGCCCAATGGCACCGGCTTTACCCCCTGACCCAAATTCGTGGAAAACGCCAATCATTAATAAGGATTTGTTTCTCCCGCGCTTAGCCTAATCACTACTGAACACTAATTCTGCGCTATTTATCTACCCTGTTTGTTTAAGAACCTATCTACCTTGTTTGTTTAAGTACCGGATTGGTTTTCACGCCACAAAAAACGTTCAAACGAGGCCGCGACTCTCCCGTGTTCCGCTGCGTCCGCCACTCGGTGCTTCCGCACGAGAACCGGATGATTCACCCGTTAAATGTAGCTCAAAAACTTCACCTGTGCCAGCAAAGCAGCTAATTCACTTTAGAGAATTTCGCTGCAAATCCTCAAGAAATGCCCCGAAAAAGCCGGGAACCGACATGCTTAGGATTCTTACGAAAACTGCCCAAAGCAGCCAAGTTGTTAGGATCGTGCGAAGCATATCGATTACGCAGGCTTTGCGGGCCCGGTGGCGTGATTACAACTCCGCAACTCGTACAAATCGTAAAGCTCGAAGAAAAGTTCGCGGACGTTATCTCGCCAGTGCCAAAATCGGGATTCGACCTCGTTTAAGGAGATTTCCACTGGGGGTAAACCTGCAGTCCTCCGGACGGCATTGGCTTCCAAGACAAGACCGCGCACGATTTCCCGAACGGTCTCCCAGGCGGGAGAAATTTGAATGATCGAAGGCAGTCCCACGTCTTGGTGAGTGGTTACAAGAATCCCCAATCCGCGCCAAATCGCAAGCCTTATCAGCAGCCATTGCTGCCAGCGAGTAAAGAGCGGCAACCCATCGATCAAGACAATCCGCTCGCGGCCTATCGTCGCGAGTCGCCACATGCAGTTAAGGAAGGAATAGCCCGCCGATTTTACCTCCAGAAATTCTAAGCGTTGATCGCACCAAGGCTCGCTCCGGCGTAAGGTGGCTAGCAGCGTCGATTTGCCCGAGCCGTGCGCTCCCACGATTTGCCCCCGCCTCCCGTGGGCGAGAAATTTTTCCCAAAGGCGTTCGGCGGAGAAATCCTCGGGGAATCGAAAGGGGATTACCCCCGGTTTGATCCGATCGGCGGAAAACGGATTATATGGATACATAACACCTCGGGTAATCCGCGAAAATGCAGACAGTTCATTAAGCACATGAGGTGAGCCGATCCGCCGCAAAACTCTCGTGGCAATCCGCCCCGCGATAAGCTGAGAACATCCGCGCGGCTTGCCATGGATTAGTCGGCGGCACCTGTGTCCAACGCCTTTTGACAAAGTTCGCGATAGCGATTTTGCGCCGGTGTGCCGCTGGGCAAGGAAGCTCCGGCTTTCCAGGCACTTTGGGCCTCGGTGACCCGCCCCATAGCGGCAAGGGTTTTCCCCCGCCAATACTGGGCGCGCGCTTCCGGGGGACGGTTGGAGCGACCCACCCCCAGGTTTTGCGGGTAAGTTAAAGCCGCTTCAAAATCCGAAAGGGCTGCCGAATAGTCTCCCCGCTCGAACGCCTGGATGCCGCGTTCCACCCGTGCCTGGTGGAAAAGTCTCCAGGTTATATCCTGCCCTTCCCAATTGACAAAATACGGCGTGGCCTCCAAGAGCTGGATCACGTCGGTGTATTGCTTTTCGTCGTAATAAGCTTGTGCCAAGAGGATGATGACATCGGCCCGACGCATCCCCTCATAAGGCATTCGCTCCAAAACGGTGATGGCTTCGGGTCGCTTCCCGGCAGCAATTAGTATTTCGGCTAAATCCCGGTAAAGCGTCTGATCAGAGGGGCGTGCCTCGATCGCCCGTTCATAATATCGAACGGCTTGCTCCAATTCGCTTCGCTTCGCCGCGGCCAATCCGAGGTTTCTCCACGGCACACTCATCCGCGGGTCAAGACCGACCGCTCGCCGCCATGCTTCCTCGGCGGCTTCGACCTGACCTAAATTCGCCAAAAGGTTTCCTAATTGATAATGGGCATAGGCATCGTGGGGATTTCGCTCGATAACCCAACGAAGAACGGGCAGCTCCTCAGGTCTGGATGCGAAAACAAGATCCGACCGCCGCTCGCCGGCCTCTCGGAGCAAAGCGGGGACTCTGACCTCTCGGCCGGCCGCTGCCCAGAGGTACGCCAGCGAATACAGGCTGACTGGGTCTCTTTCCTCCGGGATGCAGGCGTCGTAACAGGCCGCCTGAACAACTCGTGCCGCCAATTCGTAGAGGCCTAGTTGAGCGGCCGTCAAGCCTGCCTCCTGCATATTGAAGTGATATTCACCGCACCAGCGGCGCACCTCCTTTGCCCAGGCCACTAAGGGGTCCTGGGTGTTAGTTTCCCCGACTTGTGAACCAGCCGGATCGGCAGCACGCTGTTGGGTACTCTGAGAACGAGCAAGTTCCAAAAGGGCTTGGGGGAGCAGGAGTGTCGGCCGTTGCGTGGCGAGTGCTTCTGCTCGCTTGGCGGCCAGCTCTTTTTGCCCAGCTGCCCAATGGGCTAATTGGAGGTGCATTTCCGCCTGGGCGTCATCAGGGTTCAGTCGCACGGCCCGGGTGAAAAGATCCACTGCCTGGCCGAAGCGGCGGGTCCGCATGCAGGCCCGGCCCGCCAAGTCGTAGCCCAAACTCCGCGTGCCAAAGCAACGTGCCGCCTCGAAGCCGCAGCGGAGTGCCTCGGCAAAATCTCCCAAATGGAGTCGACACACCCCGAGCCAATACCAGCTTAGCCCGTCGTCCCCATCTCGCAGGAGGGCTTTCTCCAGCCACTCCGCAGCGCTTGAGTACTGCGCGGCCTCCATGTCCAGCACTGCCAGCGCCCGGAGTGCTGCTGTATATCCTGGGTCGCGCGCAAGTGCCAATTCGTAATAGCGGCGGGCTTGAAGACGATTGGTATCCCGATCCAATCGGCGGCCTTTGAGAAAGAGTTCCTCGGCCGATTTTTCTTCGTCCGGTTTTTCGGCGAATATAGCCGGGTCTGGCGGATCTACATGGGGGATTTTCAGGGGCGTCGTGTACTCTAAGAGTTTCCGCCCCTCAGCAGTCGATAAAGCGATCCGGGCGGGTTTATCGCCGAGACCGTCAATCCGCAGGACCTGGGTTTGCTCCGGCCGCAAATCCACGGTTACGTCGGCGTGCACCGTGCCATCTTCGGCCCGAATCTGGCACCGCGCCTGCGGATAGACCGCCGTAGCCAGAAGCCGCACTTCCAACCGGCCGTCTCGGCGGTAAGTTTGCGCCACAGCTTCGCGCGTGGCAAATTCGAATCCATCGCCCAAACCATGCACCGGGTACCACCACTCCCGCCACGAAATCTGCTGCCGGGGAAGAAGCATCCCATAGTCCGACTGGGTGGGAAGCGGACCGCTCTGCACCTCAATATAAGGGCCGTCTTCATCGGTAAGATTTTGCTGGGCCACCAGTCCGAACTCCCACGTGCCCCAAGTCCAGGCTTTTTTGCCCGGCAGCTCGTGATGGTTTGCGACTTGAACGATTCCCCGGTCTGCCTCCACGTCATAAGCCCCGAAAAAGTCGAACGTGCAGCGGTAGGCGAATACCGAGGCCCAGGTTTCGTGATTCTTCAGCCACGAAAGATCGCGGCCCTCGTGCACGGGCCATCGGAAAAATTCTCGCCCACTGTGGTCCATTCCCAAGCTCATCGGGTAGATGAAGCGGGTCCCGGGCCGGTTGGGAAAAGCCGTGCAATTCCAAAAGTAATACGGGTGGACTCCATCGGTCGGATTTTCCAGGCGGATATGCTCTTCCAGGAAATATCGCCCCGGCCTGAGGATCAAGCGAACTGTCCAGCGGGTGCGGAAGATCTTTTCCTGATTGCTGATCTCCAAATAACCGGCCCCATCCGGCAAAGTACCGTGTCGCACATCAACCGGTGAAAGGCAGGTGACCGTGTGCCCTTGCGGCCCGGCGTTCCATTCCACGCCACCGCTGATCCATGCTCCCCGCATGGCAATCATTCCCGGCTTGATGACCCGGTTGAGATGAAACATCTCCGCCTTGCTTGCCTTGTCGAAAACCGAATGCAATCGGCCGCCCAAGGCCGGCAAGCACATCACCCGCAGATACTCGTTTTCCAGGAAAACCGCCCGATATTCCCAGTCCTCCTTCGTCCGAGAAAGATGATCCTGCATGGTGTACGGATAGGTGATCGACCCATGTACCGTGGTCGACAGCCGCGGGCCGCCCTCAAGAGCCCAGAATTTGGGGTTGATATCATCTTCCCATGGATATGTTGGCAGACTGACCGTCTCCTCCCAAGCCCGCACCGCCTGCGGAGAAATCGCCTGGGGAGAAGTAGCCAGAGCTTCCCCTGTCCAGCACGAAAACGCGAAGATGCCAAGAACAACAAAACGTTGAAAACGTTGAAAAGGTAAGGCATCATCCCGGTTTCCTCCGCACAAAAGCCGCCTACCAACGGTGCAGAAGCCCGATGAAAGATGAAGAAGCTTATCAGCGGAACTAGCGGAATTAAAAGTCGCATTCATCTCGCATACTCCGTCGCCAGAAGGATGGATTGACATAGGAGAGCCGTGATCCGTAGCCAGTTTAAGCTGCCTCGCACAAGTGGTTCTGAGCCAGTTCGATTCGCGTACCTCGCAGGTTAGGAATCGCGCTAGATTCTCTTGCCCCGACTACACGGCTTCCGGTTGCCCTGAGCAATTCGAATCACGAAGCAGGGGTTACTTCAGATTGCTTCCCTCCATGGCTTCGCCCCACCAATCACTTCGAATCGCTTGGCTTCGCTCGTTTGAGCTCTTTTGGCTTTCTGCACTCGATTTTCGTGCGCCGGCGGGTTTAAATCTCTACTTCCGCTTGCTGGGGAGGAAAGATTTATTCATGGCTAACCGCCGGGAAAATCAAATCTTACTCCGCCTCCTGCGGAGGGGGCGTTCTTTCGGGGAATCCATCCTTGCACCGGGGGGTAATCTTGTCATCTAATCGCTCGCTACCGCGGACTTACCAATCCATCATTGGACCGGGCGGTAACTTATTATTGGCCACCTCATAACGCGCACGATTAAATCCATCCTCACACCGGCGGGTAGCCCTCACTCCGAGGAAGAGCACCTCGCCCCTAGCGAACCCATCCTCTAAGCGAACCTTATCCTCTTCCAGCTCCCCTCAAAAATCAACACGAGGCCATCTCGATTCTCTCATTGCGCCAATAGCAACGCAAATAGCCACGTAGGCACATGCGCCCATTCCATCGGACTCTTCATGCGATATCCATCTCATTATGCGACCTCTATGCGACATCTGTCTCTTTCTGCGATATTCGTAGCCTTGCGTCGATATGATTGGTGCGATCGTAGCGAGAACGCTTCCTAAAATACAGCTTGATGGGCACCTCCCGGTAGGGGGCCCTCTCGCGCAAAGCCCCGAGCAAGTATCGCTGGTACGGGGGCGAAAGTGCTTTCGGTTCGTTACAAAACATGACGATGGTCGGCGGCCTTTCCCCCACTTGAGTCGCGTAATAAATCTTTGGCCGAATAGTTCCGCTCAGAGGTGGAGGATTGCGCTCTATGGCTTCGCAAAGCAGCCGATTCAACTCTGCGGTGGGAAGGCGCTCACCTGCTTGCTGATAGAGTTGCAGGGTATAGTCCAGTAGCCACTTCACGTTTTTTCCTGTTTTCCCACTGATGAAGGCGATCGGTGCATACCACATGAACCGGAAATTATCCCGTAGATAGGAAACCCATTTTTCGGGAGCAATTTGTCGATCCACTAGATCCCATTTATTGACCACGAAGATCATCGGCTTGTAATGCCGGGCAATATAATCGGCCAATTGTTTGTCGAGCTTGGTGATCTGCTCCGTACAATCAAAGAAAAGCAGCACAACATCGGCTTGACGAATGCTCCGCTGAGCCCGATGCATGCTATAAAAGTCGATGCTCGTGGAAACGGATTTCCGGCGACGAAACCCGGGCGTATCGATCGCCACAAAAACTTTCCCATCGAGCTCGAAGCGGACATCGACACTATCGCGGGTGGTGCCCGGTACTTCGCTGACGATCATTCTTTCGGCTTGAGCCAGCGTATTGACGAAGGTGCTTTTCCCCACGTTTCGGCGGCCCACGATCGCCAGTTTCATCTCAGGCTCCACTGGCTCCACCCCCTGGGCCACCGGCGGCAGAAGCTGATAGATCTCCTCCAAAAGCTGCTCTCTGCCCCGGCTATGCGCCGCACTGACAGGAACCACCTTCCGCCTCAAACGATAGAACTCTCCCGCCTGAGCCTCGAGCGATTCCACATCGGTCTTGTTCGCGACACAAAGAACCGGCACATTGACGTATCGCAGTCTTTTGGCCACCCACTCATCCAGAGGGGTAATTCCCGCACGGACATCGACTACAAAGAGGATCACCGAGGCCGTGTCAATTGCTACCTCGATCTGCTGCTCGACGGCCTGCGTCAGATTGTCGGTGTCTTCGATTCCCATTCCGCCGGTATCCACCAGCTCAACGAATCGATCCCGCACTTCCAGCAAGTGCGTTACGCGATCTCGGGTCACGCCGGCCTGTGGGTCAACGATGGCCACGCGACGGCCGATTAGCCAATTGAAAATACTCGATTTGCCCACGTTCGGGCGACCTACGATCACAACCTGCGGTAATCGCATCGTTCACTCCAGACCCGCAAAACCTGCCTTTGTGCTCCGCCCACGCTTCGGCAACCGGGAGGCATTGTGCCGCAGATTTCTTGGAAAATTTTCTCCGGGATGGGCAAAGCCGCTCGTTTTGGGGTTCAGCACTGCCTCCCAGGCCCCCCTAAGCAAATTTCCGCAAACGAGGGCGCCATGCCGAAAAAATACCCTACAAAATATTACCATTGACTGCTTTCAAAGTCTCTCGGGTCAATGACTTCGTGGCTCCCCAAACTTAATCATACTTCTCGTCGTTAAGACAAGAAACTAGCTGCGAAGCTCTTATCAACCAAAACTCTTATCAACCAAAACTCTTATCGTGCGAAGCTCTTGTCGATATGACTTTTACTTATCAATTGAAGACGCCCCAGCCAAACAGGGATTGGGCTTTTCCAGCCCCCTCGACTGGGGCATCGGAAAGAGGTGGCATCAACCGCAGCTTGAGCAAGGACGATTTTCCGTTGGTTATTATGCCGCGGATTATTATGCCGCGGAATTATCCGCCAGAATGCGAATCGTGCCCGCCCAAAAGCCGCTTTCCCTTTTACCGCGCGAATTCAAAGAGAACTCGCTGCAAAAGGCCCCAGAGCGAGCGAAACCGTATCAATACCGCCAGAGCTCTTGGCGTGCCTAGGGACCCGCGGAGCACTTCCATTCCGGGTCATTCACTTATGGGGGATTCTTCCCGTTCCCGGTCAACCCACCTTCAGGTCCGCAGAGCTGAGCAACAGCAGGGTATCCTACAGGGAGCCGATGCCGCGTGTTTTGCTTCCTTCTGCTTTGGAAGTGCCAGATGTGAAAGCGGGCTCCTCTGCGTCTGAGCAAAGCCTCCTTTTTGTTCTGGACAGCAGGCAAAAGGCCGGCAAATAGAATGGGGGGGTCGCCAAACAGGCAAACAAGCAGGGAAAGAAGGAATACGGCGGCCAATAATCGTTTTGGGATGAGTGCCGGGCAGTTGCCGTTCCGCGGTAATTAACTAACCTAAGCTTTGCTCACACTACCCTGGGCCGAGGGCAAAATGGGCGATAGCGGCGGTTGTGCATTATTTGAGTCTTCGACCATTGCTTGCGGAGGCAAAAACCGCCAGAAGCTCCGCAAGCTAAGCCCTGGTGAGTCTCCGCCGATTTGCTCATAATTTAGCTAACGGTGAGATCGTCTGAAACCAACCCGATTGCCCGACGGAAGCCTAACGCGAATTTCAGGAACATTTTCGCGAATCTCAAAGATTCAATTGGGCTGGAACTTCAGCGATTCCAGAAGCTGCCAAAAGCTCAAGCATCGCAAACAAGCGTTGAAAGCCAGTGCATGACCGATGTTGCTGCCGTAAGCAGAAAGATTGTGGCGAATGTGGAAAGGGTCATCGTCGGCAAACGCCGGCAGATCATCCTCGCACTTGTTTCTTGGTTTTGCGACGGTCACATCCTGCTGGAGGATGTGCCCGGCGTCGCCAAAACGATGTTGGCCCGGGCCTTGGCGCAAAGCGTTGGCTGCACCTTCAAACGCATTCAATGTACCCCAGATCTGCTTCCGACGGATATCACGGGGGTTTCGGTCTTCAATCAAAAAACCGCGGAGTTTGAGTTTCGGCCGGGGCCTATTTTTACGCAAATCCTGCTGGTCGACGAGATCAATCGGACCACGCCCCGGACACAATCCGCCCTCTTGGAGGCGATGGCCGAGGGCCGGGTGACCGTGGACGGCGTCAGTTACCCACTGTACCGACCATTTCTGGTGATGGCTACACAGAATCCGATTGACCACGAGGGCACCTTTCCCTTGCCCGAAGCGCAGTTAGACCGCTTTTTCATGCGATTCAGCCTGGGCTATCCCACGTTAGACGAAGAGCTGAAAATGCTTGAGCTATTGGAGCTGCGGCATCCGATCGAGGAGCTTCAAGCGGTGGTTTCCCCCGAGGAGATCCTGCTCTGCCAGCAGGCCGTGCGGCAAGTGTATGTGGATATCAAGGTGCGACGCTATCTGACGGAAATCGTCCACCTGACCCGCCAATGCGAAGAATTAAGCTTAGGTGCTAGCCCGCGGGCGTCGCTCGCCTTGTTTCGTGGTTCTCAGGCCCTCGCGGCCGTTTCGGGAAGGAATTTTGTGCAGCCCGATGACATCAAAAAACTCGCCGTGCCCATCTTAACGCATCGTCTCATCGTTCGGCCGGAAAGCCGATTGCGAAAGCGAACGGCCGCTGTCATTCTGGAGGAGCTTTTGGCCGAGGTACCGGTTCCCGTGCTATCGGCTCCACCGCCGAAAGTGGTTTAGCCGGGGTCAGGCGATCATGGTGCCGATTCTTCTGATCTTGGCCTTCGCTTTACTAATCATCGTGATATTAGGGCTAGGTTTATTGACCTATGCGCTTTACGCCCTAATCGGAATATTGCTCGTGAGCCGGTGGCTGAGCCGCTACTGGAGCGAGCATCTGGTGGCGGAAAGGGAGTGCAATCGCGTGGAGGCAGAGATCGGTCAAACAATCGCCGTAGTTTTGCGGTTGAAAAACGCCGGGCGTCTGCCTGTGGTTTGGGTCCTTGTGGAGGACCTGCTTTCCCGGAACGCACTGCTCCCACCCCCACCGCGATTGGAGGTGCAAGGAAGGCGGATCCATTTGCTCGGATTGCGAGCCGGCGGCGAGAAGACCCTCACCTATCAGCTCCGATGCCAAGGCCGCGGTTTTTTCCAGATAGGACCGACTATTTTGGAAACGGGCGATCTGTTCGGCCTCCACCGACGCTATCGGATCTTGTGTGAGCCGCATTTTTTGACCGTTTTACCCGAGCTACTTCCCATCGAAGGATACGATATCGCGAGCCGCCGGCCGATTGGCGAACTCCGCCTGACCCATCGTCTGTATGAAGATCCCACCCGGATCGTCGGGCTGCGGCCTTACCAGCGGGGCGATCCGCTGCGTCGGATCCATTGGCCGGCAACCGCTCGCGCTGGGCAATTGCATAGCAAGTTGTATGAGCCGTCGGTCATAGCCGGGGCGACCCTGCTGGTGGACCTTCATGCCCAAAGCTATGGTCCCCCGCGAGGCTGGGTCCGCGCCGAGTTGGCAATCACCTGCGCAGCCTCGCTTGCGGTGGCCATCGGCACCATGGGTCAACAGATCGGACTGGCGACCAATGGCCGAGATGCTGCCGACCGCATTCGTCAGGAGGGCTGGGATTACGACCTGCGAAGCCGGCGGGTAGCCCGGCGCGTTGCGGAAATGCTCCCCGAAAGTTCCCGTTTGCAGCCTGTACTGGTGGAAACCCGCCGCGGCGAGCAGCAAGTCCCCCGAATCCTCCAGACCTTGGCTCGGATAGAATTAAACGAAGGACTGTGTTTCGATCAATTGGTTTACGAAGTAGCGGGTCGTTTGCCCCGGGACGCCACGGCGATTGCCATCGTCCCCGAAGCAAATCCGGAAACCGTCATCGCCCTGGCTGCGCTCCGAGCTCAAGGGATGGCGGTCCTCGTGATGATCAATACTTACGAGGCCCATGACTACGCAGTGGCTGCGGAGCGATTCCTGGCAGAAGGAATCGAGGCTCGGCATCTTCGGGATCAAACCAGTATCACGCAGCTTTGTCATCCGTACGTGCTGCCATGAGTACCAGGCCCCACCCCACCTTTCTTGATTACGTGATCACGGCGATCAACCCCGTGCTGATCATCGGGTTGATCGGCAGCCTGGTCTTCTTTTTGGCAGAGGTTTTTTACCAGGGGCAGTACAGCGGTCGGCTCCATTTGGTCCTGGGCTGCTTCGTGGTAGCGGCCGTGCTCATCACGCGAATTGCCTTGGAAAGCGATACCACCCGGGCCATGGTCTTTGCCGTCCCTTTGGCCGGGGTAACCATCCTCGCACTGTCCCGATTCGTGCAATTTAGCGGCGTCTTGGCCCCCTTGAGCCTGGGGATTAACATCGGTTTGATGGCCCTCGTATGGTGGGTGGCCCACCGCTTGACTTGGGATTGCACGGCCTACGATGAAAAAGAGGCGGCTCTCGGCCGCGGCCTTCTGGAGGCAGCGGGACTGGAGCCCTCCCGCAGCACTCCAAGGCTGCAACCACCAACTCCGGTCGCCGAAAGATCGGCCGATCCATCCTCCGATTCAGCACACGAAGAATCCGAGCCGGGCAAGCACCTCCATTCGAACTTGAGGCAAAAGAAAGCTCACCATCCCCCGGGCGTTTGGATCGTTTACGTCTCGTTAGCGGCGGTACCCCTTTTCGGAATTGGTGAATTGGCGGCGGACCGCAGCGGCGCGCGGCGATCTTGGCTTTTCACTTTACTCGTAGTTTATGTGGCGTGCGGTTTGACCCTTTTGATGACTACGAGCTTCCTAAACCTTCGTCGATACCTCCGCTACCGTCAAATCGAGATGTCCCCCGCACTCTCGGCCCAGTGGATTGGTTGGGGAGTGGGTTTGATCGCTTTAATCCTACTGGTTGCTCTGCTTCTACCCCTACCTGGACACACCACGATACGGCTTGACTTACCCACTGTGGCTTACTCCCCTTGGACGACTAGCAACCCTTGGGCAACAGGCAACGAAGGGGCGAAAGAAGATCGTGGCGGGCCCGTGGTGCTGGAGCCCGAGCAGTCCCATAGTTCCCCCACGGTAGCAGCCACCTCTTCTGAGAGTAATCCGCCGGATCAACCTGCCACTAACCCATCGCTTCAATCTCAAAGGAATCTGCCCGATCAACCTGAAAGTAGTCCGCGGGATCAATCTCCAAGTTATCCGTCGGATCAACCTGCAACGGATCCCCTCGATCAACCTTCCCGTAATCTGTCGGATCAATCGACAAGTAATCCGCCGGGTCAAGCCGGCGGGTTGAGTCAGCATCAAACTCCTGAAACTGCTCGCCGAGCCGATGAGAGCTTAGATCCCTCTACCCGCGGCCGCGAAGGGCGGGATCACGCACCGAGCAACCGCGATTCACCGGCCGGAAAAGACGCGCCTACCACGCACGGATCTCAAGCGGAGCGGCCCACCCGAAGTCATTCGCCGAATGTTTCCCCTCAAACCCATGCTCAAACACCCGAAGCAACTCCCCCAAAATCCGATACTTCGCAGAGCGAAGCCGGGAAGCGACCTTCGTCCGCGGAAGGGAAATCGGCTTCTCCAAGAGCCGATCGACCCGCGGAATCATCCCAGGCAAGCTCGACCCGCCACGTCGAGCCCCCCGCCTCCGGCAGACCAGCTTGGACGCCGCCGTCCTTCGGCGAACTGGCGGCGACGACCTTCCAAATCTTCCAGTTCCTCCTTTGGCTCGCCCTAGCTATCTTCGGACTATACTTCCTCTTGAAAAACTGGCAACATGTTGCGGCTTTTTTGAGCAGCTTGTGGGAACAGCTCAAAAATCTCTTCGCCCCGAAAAGCAAATCGGTCAAGCCGGACCAACAGTTGGAGCCGGCAGCGACCGCGCGGAAGCTCCGATTCGTCGATTTCTCGGATCCATTCCGCTCCGGCCGATGGACCCGAATGAGGCCGAGAGAATTGCTAGGCTACACCTTCTCAGCCCTCGAAGCCTGGGCACACGAAAATGGGCAGGCCCGGAAATCGCACGAAACTCCGCAAGAATTCATTCGTCGCTTGGGAGAGAGCGATATCCCATACCGGCCGCTTTTCGCCCGGTTTGCCGAGCAATATTGCGCCGCAGCTTACGCGCCGGGTCCTCCGGCTATTCAAGAGCTTGAATGGCTCCGCACACTGTGGCTTGCCCTAGCTCAAGCACAAGCGCGGATGCCGCCTCCTCTACAATGACTCCGCTTTCGAAGACCATTCCCCCTTTTGACGATAAAGACTCAAATTGCGAGAGGACGACTCAAACTGCGAGAGGACAGCTTAAAGTGCGAAGGGAACTTGCCCCCGAGGAGGATCGCTTCACTCGCCGGGTTTCCCCCCTCGATGACCCGGGCTGAGGTACACCTTTGCCTCAATCAGGTTCCCCCACTCGGTTGATCAGGTATTTAGCGGCCACCGTGGCCAGGGCTTCAAAACCCGCCTCACCCCGCCGCACCTTTTCCAGAAGAATTAGGTCTGATTCCCAGGCCGAATCCCCGGGTGCCAGTAAGCACACGCTACCGGGCACATAATCGGTGATCAGGTGATTCTCTAAAAGATAAAAATGTTCCTGACAAGTTACCGTGGGGAAAATCCTCATATAAGGCATGATATCGTTGGGCCGAAACCACAGCTTAATTTCCCTTTCGGCCGAGGCGGTCGAATCCGAGGCATGGACCAAATTGTCGTATCGCTCGCCAATGATGCGGCCCTCGGCATCCCGAATTGGCACCACCGTTCCCAAAGCTCGGATAGTGCCCGGCTTTTGTTCCCGGGCAACATGCGGATTGGTGGGACCGGCAATATTCCTGATCTTGGCGACGGCATCCGGCCCGGTGTACACAATCGCTATCACCCGGCGACGTCGCGGACTGTCTGAATAGTGAATCCGTCCGGTGATGTAATTTACCAAAACCGGGAAATAGGGTCTTCCGCGATGCTCGGCATAATGGATCTCGGCCAACATCCGCGTGACATGAACAATCTTAAAACCGGCAAACCGTAACCCTGTGTGAAACTCCGAGAATTGAGACAAAATGTAACCGGTCAGTGAGATCTTTAAGGCGTCGGGCTTGATCAACACCAAGGTTTGTTCCAGCTCATTCTGCTGCATAATCTCAGCATCCTTTCCTCGTCGAAATGGGACGATTCTCTTGCCCGATTATCGGATTATCGGCGAACTGTTTAACCGTAAACTCCACCGAAAAGCTGAATGAAGCCCCCTGAAAATACACTCTTCTACCCTTTCGGAAAAAGCCCCCTCAGTTTGCCCAATTTATACCTGGAGGGCAAGGCGGACTTTGTCGGGACATTCCTCGACGTGATGCGGATCGGCCCCACCATACCGATCGAAAGCAAGTGGAATTCTGAGCCTCTTCGCGCCTGGGGGCTCGTCGAACACTTCAGCTATCCAACACACCGGGTGATCTGCCCCCCTTCGCACGTGAAGGGCTAAGAAAAACAGCCTATCCGCACCTTCAAGGCGATAATTTTTTCGACTGATTTGCCGGCAACCTTTCGATTTGCACTTTGCGACCTCTACCGCTTCGGGAGAATTGAACCCCTTAACCGTAAGTCGGAGAATGGCGGTCCTAAACCCCGCGATCCTGCTGCCAACTCGCAAAGAGGTAAATTTTCTCGCCAAGGCTCAAGATGCTTTTATCAAGATGGTTTTCAACCGCACAGGGACGCCCGATGAGTTCACACCTCGGGCAATCGCCTCGGCAATCACGCCTCAAGGGGAGCTACCCGCGCGAAGCTTTCCCGCCGGAGTATGGGTCCGCAATTCCTGAATCATACCCAACGTCGCCTGCCGAACCGCGTCCTGCCATCGACCAAAGGCTTCAAAATCCTCATATCGACTCGACTTATAGGCGAAGATGATGCCCCGCGAATTATTTACCAAGGCCCCCAGACCATCCTCCGCGAAGCCGGCCGCTACATCTTTCGCGGTGGCTCCCTGCGCTCCGTAGCCCGGGATCAAAATCCAGGCATTAGGCATTGCCTGACGAAGCTCGGCTAATTGTTGCGGATAAGTCGCTCCGACTACCGCGCCCACAATCCCGTAGCCGGACTCGCCGCGGGTCGCCTCGGCCCGGGATTGTACCCACGCAGCCACATGCCGGTAGAGGGGGAGTCCCTCGCAAATCAAGTCCTGAAACATCGTACTCCCCGGATTGGAGGTTTTGACCAGCACGAAAACGCCTGCATTTCTTGCCTGAGCCACGTCCACGAAGGGTTCCAGCGTATCGCCCCCTAAATATGGGTGCACCGTCAGGGCATCTCCTCCCCAAATGCTTAAACCCCCTGAGCCCAAATACCCTTCGGCATAGGCCGCTGCGGTGGGACCGATGTCCCCGCGCTTCCCGTCGATAAGTACGAGCAATCCTCGGTTCTTTGCCGCCGTAATAACTTGGTCCAAGGCAGCCATTCCGTGAGGTCCCCACCGCTCGAAAAACGCACATTGAATCTTGACTGCTGGAACAAGTTCTGCCACGACCGCTAGGACTTCCAGACAAAAACTTCTGATGGCCTCGCAGGCTTCGCGGGGATCGGCTAGGACGCGCTCTCCCAGAATTGCTTTGGGTAATTGATCGATCCGCGGATCCAACCCTACTACCACAGGATTACCGGCGCGCCGAACTGCCTGGGCCAAGCGATCACCAAAACCCGTTGACATACTCATTAAATCCTTTCTCATCCAGGAGTATATGAAGCCCTCATCCAGGAGTATATGAAGCCCAGAGACCATCTAACGAAAAAGGCACCGACAGCACCGCGACCAAACCGATGTGGCATTATGCGGCGACGGATACCCACCATCGGGAATACGCACAAAATTCGTCTTCTATTTCGGTTTTATTTGAGTTGCCGTGGCGGAAAATGGCGTGCCACGGCATGTTCAAATTTCACCTACTCCCGAATATGGCGTATTTGGTTAAGTCCCTCGAAAAGCTTATTTGCTCGTGCGGTCATGTGCCCTTGTTGGATTCACGCATTCCTGACGAAAACTGCGTGGGTCCTGTCCCCAGATGGGGACTGGCTACGATTCCTGGATGGATTCAGCCATTCATGACGAAAACTGCGTGTTTTCCGGCCACTTTAAAAATTCGATGCCCTCCCGGGGCCCCACCGACGGATCCCAAAGCCGGGGCGACCGCCGGCAGCACTTTGGAATCGTCAACGCCACCCCGTTCGCAAAGGCTTGCTCCGTCGAGCACATGACGTGCTAGCAATTTACCGCCGTAGGCAACGTTTTGCAGAGCGCGATACGAATACTTTATGCTAGCGCTAATCCCTCTGAGAGGGAACTTACTATGACTGCATCGCGCATTTTTAAAGCATCTCAATTGGCAAATTAATTTACGAACTAAGTTACGAAACGTCGGGTAAGTAGACCAAAAAAGCCACGGTTTAGCTTTCGTTCCCACTCCTAGCTGCGACCATGTTTATTAAACGGCTGATCTTCCGAAGCCGCAGTGAGCTCTCCCTGCGCTTGCCGACGTCAT
>Ga0116210_1000103_pt1 | contig 85298 bp, 66 predicted proteins | sample TshhotsprinmetaG_FD_94483 | JGI IMG/M metagenome (GOLD analysis project Ga0116210, IMG submission 94483) | Hot spring microbial communities from South Africa to study Microbial Dark Matter (Phase II) - Tshipise hot spring metaG | ecosystem: Environmental > Aquatic > Thermal springs > Hot... | reverse complement strand
GCTTGACCTCAGCGGCTACGCCGGGCAGAGCATTCGTTTGCAGTTCGGCACCTACAACGACGGTGGCGGCGGCATCAGCCGCACCTTCGTGGACGACGTCTCCATCCAGGTCTGCCCGCCGGCAGGTGCATTCGTTCTGCCCGCCGGCTGGCCGCGGCGGGTGATCGGCCGGCCCGAGTCCAACACGATCTACGCCGATGTGGGCGGCCAGCTCTTCCGCTCGTCGGATGCCGGCCGCACCTGGTCGCCGGCCGGGGTGGCCCGACCCGAACACGCGATCCTCAGCGCAGATCCGCACATGCTCTATGCCGGCGACGGCTATCCGTGCTACATGGGCGGCGACCCGACGCCGATGTGGCGCACGGTTGACGGCGGCGCCACCTGGCATCTGTTGCCGGCCGGCCAGAACTTGAAGCCGCTGGCCGCACATGGCACCGACCAGCGGCTGTACGCGGCCGGCTGTGACGGCCCATATCTGAGCACCGATGCCGGCCTCAGCTTTACGCGGCAGCCCGACCCGCTCTTCGACCTCTACGACGTGAAGTCCATCGCGCCGGTCGCGCCTGCATGGAGCGAGGTCTGGATCGGCGGCGTGAGCGAGGGCGGCGGTGGCGGCGTGCTGGTCAGCCGCAACGGCGGCGCGAGCTGGTCGCTCAGCTATCCCGGCCCCGGCATCGAGGACATCGGCTGGTTGGGCGAGGTGACGCTGGATCGCTATCGGTCCGGCACCGTCTACGTGCCCGCCTACCACGGCTTTTTCTACACGCCCGATGGCGGCGCGACGTGGGTCAACAACTCGCAGGGGCTGGAGGAGGTGATCGGCGGCGTGCGGCCTTCTGGCCTGTACGCTGTGGCGCAAGATCCGGTTGACCCGATGCACCGGCTCTACCTCGGCACGCGGCGCGGTCTCTATGCCCGCGATAGTGCCACCCTCTTCTGGTACAAGCTGGCCGGCCAGCCGTTCGATGCGTTGGAGGTCAACGACCTGCTGGTGCTCGACGGTCTGCCAGCACGCCTTTACGTAACGACTCAGTTTGGCGTCTTCCTGTACGACCTGGGGAGCGTGTCGCCGGCGCCGGCGCCGCCTACACCGACCGCTACGCCGACCGTCACCCGCACCCCTGGCCTGCCGACGGCCACGCCGACGCCGACCGCTACGCCGACGGCCAGCCCGACACCGACCGCCACGTCCACCGTGGCGGCCGTGCCGACCGCCAGGGCCGAGACCTGGCCGACCCCACGCGTGATCGGGACGCTGGCATTGCCCGCCGGCAGCCATCCGCACGGCATCGCGCTCAACGCGACGGGCAGCGTCGCCTACGTCGCGTTCCACGGGATAGATCACAGCGGTCGGATGCTGGGGATCATCAGCACCACGTCTCTCACCCTCACCGCGCAGGTGACGCTCACCACGGCGGCTGCCGGCCCGAACGCGGTGGCGCTGCTGGGCATCGGCGGGCCGGCGGTGGTGACGAACCGTCAGCTGGCGAATGCCTCGGTGGTGGCGCTGGCGCCGACACCGGCCGTGATCGGGCAGATCGCAGCCGGCGCCATGCCCGACGGTGTGATCGTGCAGGGCGGCCTGGGCTACATCGCCAACTTCGCCGACAACACGGTCACGGTGTTCGATGCGAGGACGTGGGCACCGGTGCGTACCCTCAGCGTGGGGCGAGAGCCCTCGCTGTTCGCTGCCGATCCGACGAGCGGCGATGTCTATCTATCGCTGCACGGCGCGAACGAGGTGCTGCGTCTGCGCAATGGCGTGGCCACCGGTGTCTATACCGGCATCCCTGAGCCGTATGGCCTGGCGTTCGATCCGACCAGCCGGCGACTGTATGTGGCAAATCGCGGCACTGCCCACACGGTGACCGTGATTGACACAGCCACCGGGACGCTTGTCGGCACCATCGGCCTCGACCGCGAGCCGTTCGTGCTGGCGGTCAACCCGCGTACCGGTCACCTGCACATCGCGTGCGGCGATCAGGTGAAGGTTTATCGCACGTTCGACTGGGCGCCAGTGACGACGATCGCGACGCCGCCGGGCGCCGAAGAGGGGATCGCGGTAGACGAGGCGCGCAACATCGTCTATGTGACCAGCCGCGAGGGAGACGCGTTAACGGTCATCCAGGATGCCGCGGCGCCATTGGTGCTTTTCGGCAGCAATCGGGACCGTAACGGCGAGCTCTATCGCATGTTGCCCGATGGCCGTGAACAGCGCCGTTTGACCTTCACGACGGATGCCAGCGAAGTATCGCCGGTCGGTTCGCCGGATGGTCGCTGGATCGCCTACATTCGCACCGGCGCCGATGGCTGGCCACATCTCTGGCTCATGAATCGAGACGGCCACAATGCGCGTCAGCTCACCTTCGGCGACTGGGAGGATGCGGCACCGACCTGGTCGAGCGATGGCTCGCGGCTGGCGTTCGCCTCGAATCGGGATGGCAACTGGGAGATCTATACGCTGCGCCTGGCCGACGGCGCCATCACGCGCCTGACCTTCGATCTGGCCGAAGATCGCAATCCGGACTGGTCGTGGGTCACCGGTCGGATCGTTTTCCAGTCGAATCGGATCGGCCCGAACCCGGAGATCTTCAGCATGGCCGCGAACGGCAGCGATGTGCGTCGCCTGACCATCAACCCTAACGGCGACCGCAGCCCGATATGGTCGCCGGATGCGAATCACATCATCTTCTGGGGCAGCCGGGCCGAGCAGACGATCTATCGGATGCGCAGCGACGGCACGGAGATCGTGCCGCTGGTGTCTCGGCTGTATCGGCCGGAGCCGGGAGTGTGGGGCTCGGGTCAAGCCGCCGGCTGGATCGTCTTCACGGGGTATCGGCCGGGCAGCGGCTACAGCGAGATCTTCCGGATGACGCCGACCGGTGCCGACCTGGTGCTGCTCACTTTCAACGAGCTGGATTTTGATTATTCGCCGGGGTGGCTGCCGGGGCAGTAGATCATCGAATTGCCCTGGCCTGATCGTCAAACGACATCCCCGCCTCCGAATCAGCAGGCGGGGATGTCGTTTGTAAAGGCATAGCGCGGTAAGGCGTTTGTTTTGTTGGCGCACCACCGGTAGTCCGGCTGTAGATCACATGCCTCGCAATGGCGACAGAACAGCGCCCTCTTGACAGTCCGTCTTTTGTGGTGCATAATTGTTGCGATTTTCCATGCAGGAGATGCCGAGTGGTTGACGACATTTTTTGTCGTATTAACAGCCCGATCGTCATCGGCGAAGTGCTGGATGGCGAAGCCATCATCGTCAATTTGGATACTGGTGCCTACTATAGTCTGGACGGCGCTGGCAGTGAAGTGTGGATGGCTGCTCAGGCCGGCACGACATTGTCCCATATGATTGGGCGGGTTGCCAGCCGATTCAGCGGTTCGGAGGCTGAGATCGCGGCAGGCGTGCAGGCTTTGGTCGAAGCGCTGATGGCTGAAGTGCTGTTGGTGGCCGATCGCGTGCCTTCTGCGCTGCAAACGGAGGGGCCATCCGAATATGATGCGGCTCCGGCTGATCGTCCGCCCTTCGTCAAGCCGGTCTTGCAAAAATACACCGACATGGCCGACCTGCTGCTGCTGGACCCGATCCATGAGGTGGACGAGGGGCAGGGCTGGCCGCACCCCGCGCCGCGCCGCTAGGGGCGCGACAAATGGTTCGTGTCCGTGGGGTAGGCGCTTTACAGGACACCAGGGCGCGCCGGCTGGCCTCGTCGCGTGCGCAATTGGCGCAGACCGTTCCGTGCCGCGCGCTTAAGATCGTTTTCATCATCGCTATGCCGGCGGATGTGATCCACGGAATGAACGAGGGGCGTGTGGCTGAGTCAGGCACGCACGCCGAGCTGGTGGCGCTGGGCGGCCGCTACGCCGCGTCCTGGCGGGCGCAGATGCGGGAGGCGGAGGGCGGCGCGGGTGTGGTATAATTTGGCCGTGTTGAACCCTCGTTCAACCAGGAGGCGACCATGCGATTTTTCAACACCGAGGGGCCGGTCAACTGCGCGGATCACTACTGCTTGCCGCCGCTTTCGCGGCTGGACATGGCCGACGTGATGATGCTGATTGCGCAGAAGAAATACTTTCTGCTCCACGCCCCGCGCCAGACGGGCAAGACCACCTGTCTGCTGGCGCTGGCCGACACCCTGAACCGGGAAAGGCGCTACCGGGCGGTCTACACCAATATCGAAGTGGCCCAGGCGGCGCGAGAAAACGTCGCGCTGGGTATGGCAGCGGTTGTCGAGCAGATCTCACGCAGTGCGCGCGATCAGATCGGTGATAAAGAAGCCGTCGGGTTGGCGCAAAGCATCATTACTGTTTCGACCGGGACAACCGTGGTCGAGGAGTTCTTGACGCGCTGGTGCCAGGACGCGCCCCGCCCGACCGTGCTGCTCCTGGACGAGGTGGATGCGCTGGTCGGTGACACGTTGATCGCGCTGCTGCGCCAGTTGCGCGCTGGCTACCCCAAACGGCCGGACGCTTTCCCCCAGTCGGTGCTCCTGTGCGGCGTGCGCGATTTACAGGATTATCGCATCCAGTCGAGCAACGAGAAGGCGGTGATCACCGGCGGCAGTGCGTTCAATATCAAGGCTAAATCGCTGCGTTTGGGCGACTTCGACCGCCGCGAGACGGAGGCGCTACTGCTGGAGCACACGCGCGAGACGGGGCAGATCTTCACGCCGGAGGCGCTGGCGTTGGTTTGGGAGCTGTCGGCGGGGCAGCCTTGGCTGGTCAACGCGTTAGCCTACGCGGCCTGTTTCGACCTGAAAAGTGGGCGCGATCGCACGCAGCCCATCACGGCCGAGCAAATTCTCGCCGCCAAAGAGAAATTGATTCTCGATCGCGTGACCCATCTGGACCAGTTGGCGGATAAGCTGAAGGAGCCGCGCGTCCGACGGGTGGTCGAACCGATTCTGCGCGGCGATGAGCTGGATGAAGACGCCACCCGCGATGACATCACCTACGTGACAGACCTGGGGCTGGTGCGCCGGGGAGATCATGGCCCGCAGATCGCCAATCCGATCTATCGCGAAGTCATCCCGCGTGAGTTGACGCTGATCGCTCAGATGAATCTTGAGGCGCAGCAGCGCCCTGGCTGGTATATCGACGCCGACGGGCGGCTCGATCTGCCCAGACTGCTGGCTGCCTTCCAGCAGTTCTTCCGCGAAAATGCGGAGATCTGGCTGGAACGTTTCGACTACAAGGAGGCCGGGCCGCAGTTGTTGATGCAGGTGTTCTTGCAGCGCATCGTCAATGGCGGAGGCCGCGTAGAGCGGGAGTATGGCCTGGGCCGCCGACGCACGGACTTACTGGTGATCTGGCCGATTTCAGGGGTCAGGGATCAGGAGGCAAGAGTCAGCTTCCAATTTCCAGCATCCGGCATCCAGCGCGTCGTGATCGAACTCAAGGTGCTGCACAAGTCGTTGGAAGCCACCGTAGCCGAAGGACTGGCGCAGACGTGGGAATACGCCGACCGCTGCGCCACGGACGAGGCGCACCTGGTCATCTTCGACCGCCGGCCAGGGCGCACGTGGGAGGAGAAGATTTGGACGCGGGCCGAGCAGTACAACGGACTGGCGATCATGGTGTGGGGGATGTGAGGTGGCATGGAATTATTGTGAGCTATCCTGGAAAGATCTATGGCTCGCCTTGACGTCCAAAATTTGACCGTCGGCTACGTGATGAAGCGTAACCAGCGCGACCTGACGGCGGTGCAGGAGCTCAGCTTCACGGCGCGGGCGGGCGAGTTCGTGGCAATCGTCGGGCCGAGCGGCTGCGGTAAGACGACGTTGCTTCACACCATCGCCGGCCTGGTCGCGCCGCAACAGGGCCAGATCGCCCTGGACGGCCGACCGATTGACGGGCCGGGCCGGGAGCGGGCCATGGTGTTCCAGTCGCCGGCGCTGTTGCCCTGGCGATCGGTGCTGCGCAACGTGGCCTATGGGCTGGAGCTGCAGGGCGTGGCCCGCCGCCAGGCTGAGGGGATCGCGCGCGAGTGCCTGGCGCTGGTCGGCCTGGCCGATTTCGCCGAGAGCTACCCCGGCGAACTCTCTGGCGGGATGCAACAACGGGCGAATCTGGCGCGGGCGCTGGCGGTGCAGCCCACGGTGTTGCTCTGTGACGAACCGCTCTCGGCCCTGGATGCGCAGACGCGCGAGTACATGCAGGCCGAGCTGCAGCGCATCTGGCTGGAGCGGCCGACGACCACCGTGTATGTGACCCATCACATCGCCGAGGCGATCTTCCTGGCCGACCGGGTGCTCGTGCTCTCCGCGTCGCCGGGGCGGATCAAGGCCGACCTGGCCGTGGATCTGCCCCGCCCGCGCAGCCTGAGCGTCCAGCGCACACCGGCCTTTCTGGCGCTGGAAGAGCGCATCTGGTCGCTGCTGGAGCGTCCCGCCTGGCTGGGCGCGAACGATGGATCGGCGGCGCGATGAGTGCATCCCGCCGCCGCCGCACGTTGCTTTCCCTGGCCTCGGTCGCCATCTTCCTGGCGCTGTGGGAGCTGCTGCCGGCCCTGGGGCTGGTCAAGCCGCTCTTCACCTCCTCGCCCAGCCGGATCTGGACGGCGGCGCAGTGGCTCTTTGCCAACGGTTTCTGGTACGATATCTGGGTCAGCTTCAGCGAGTTTGCCCTGGGCTTCGGCCTGGCGGTGGTGATAGGCATCGTGTTTGGCGTGGTGCTGGGCTGGTTCCCCACGCCGCGCGCCATGTTCGAGCCGTTCGTGATCAGTCTCTATTCTGTGCCGCGAGTGGCGCTGCTGCCGCTGATCATCCTGTGGCTGGGCATCGGCATTGAATCGAAAGTGGCGCTGGTTTTTCTCGGCGCCGTTTTCCCCATCATCGTCAACAGTATGTCCGGCGTGCGCGCTGCCGATGAGACGCTCGTCCGCTGTGCGCGGTCCTTTGGCGCCAGCGAACGCCAGGTATTGTTGACAGTGGCGTTGCCGGGCAGCGTCCCGTTCATCATCACCGGTATGCGCCTGGGCGCCGGGCGTGGGCTGGTGGGCATTGTCGTCGGCGAGCTGGTAGCCGCGCAGGCTGGCATCGGCCACATGATGGCGCGCGCCGGCGCAACGTTTCAGACGGACAAGGTGTTTGTGGGCGTGATTGTGCTGGCGATCTTTGGGCTGATGCTGTCGAAGGGTTTGAGCACACTGGAAGCCAGAGTAGATGCCTGGCGGCCAGCACGAAAATGAGGAGACTTTTCCGATGCTTCACAAGGTTTACCATCTCTCCTGGCGGCTTTTTCTCATGCTGCTCTTTCTGCTTGGTCTAGCCGCTTGCGCTACGCTGCCGCCGGTGATAACTGTTCAGCCAGCTTCGCCTGCCTTGCGCTCGCTGAAGGTTTGCACCAGCTCGGCCAGTCCCTCCCAGATGAACGTACAGCACGCGCTCACTCAAAACTTGTTCTCCAGATACGGTATAGATGTGCAGGTGGTTGAGATTAGCGGCGGTTCGACCGCGATTACGGCGCTGATCGCCGGAAACGTTGACCTTTGCCAGATCGCCGGGGCCTCTATCGTTAACGCCGGAGTTGCTGGCGCCGAAGTTGTACTCGTCGGCGGCGTCATCAACCAACAACCCTATTACCTTGTGACTCGGCCGGAGGTGCGTACATCTGCCGATCTGCAAGGGCGCGCGCTGGCCGTAAGCGGGTACGGCACCAGTTCCTATGCTGCTGCGGTGGCTGTGGTAGAACGGTTTGGCCTGACCCCTGACCGCGACGTGGCAGTGTTGTCCATTGGCGGACAGAGTGAACGGATGGCGGCCATGGCAGGTGGCAACGTTGCTGGCACTGTGCTGTCGCCGCCCCAGGCGATGCTGGCGGTGGCTGAAGGCTACAACCTGCTTTTCGATTTCGCCGACATGGAGCAACCTTACCAGCACACAGCCATCGTCACCACGCGCAAATTCCTGAAAGAGCAGCCAGAACTGGTCAAAGCCTACATCCAGGCCACTTCAGAGGCGGTGTCAGCTATGCACGGCAACCGCGAGAGCGCCATTGCGGACATGGCGGCCTATCTGCAACTCGACCCAACGGAGCAGGCTGAGGCGCTGGAACTGACCTACGACCTGCTCATCCGCCGCCTGATGCAGGTGCGGCCTATGCCATCATTGCCCGGCATTCAGGCGCTGCTGGACGAATTGATACAGGAAAACCCGCAGGCAGCAAAGGTGGCGCCAATTGACCTTGTGGATACGACCATCCTAGCTGAGTTGGACGCAACTGGTTTCTTCACTGACTTGGGTGTGAACCCGTGAGTGAGATCGTATCGTGTTACGCAGGCAAGGCAGAACGCTATGCTCGCTTCCGCTGGGGATATGCGCCCGCAGCAATCTCCCAAATCATAGAGATAGCCGGGCTGAAGCCGGGTGATGCTGTGGCTGACATCGGTGCAGGGCCGGGTACGCTGAGCCAATGGCTATTAGCGCATGGGTTGCAAGTGTGGGCAGTTGAACCAGATGGCGGGATGCGGCGTCTAGCAGAGGCGGTATTGGGTGACAATATCAATTTTCGCAGTGTGGACGCCGCCGCCGAAGCCACTACACTTCCCTCGGCTTCCCAGCGCCTGATCACAATTGGCCGCGCGCTGCATTGGTTCGCGCCCGAACCGGCGCTGTGCGAATTCAACCGCATCCTGCAACCGGACGGATGGTTGGCTGTGCTGGCGGTGCGTTGTACGGACGCTGCCCTGGAGGCGGCAGTGAAAGGGCTGGCAACCGAAAGCAACGGTTGTGATCTCTCCCACGGCAAACGAAGTCGCCCCACAGTGGCACGAGATTTCTATCTTCGGCGGGCAGGGCAGGTCGAGTTCCGTGTCCCAGCCCTGCAACAGGAACGCTGGCCTGACTTCATTGGCCGGCTTTCTACCTTTTCAGGCGCGCCCGATCCAGATGGGCCAGGGTTTACCCTGCTTGAACAGGCCGCGCGCCCGGTATTCGAGCGTTTTGCCATAGATGGAATGCTAACGATTCCTGTGGAGACGCAGGTATGGATGGGGCATTTGGTTGACGGCGGATACAGAGCATCTTGTCTTGGAGGATCTGACCAATGAACGAGGGCGCTTCTCACGGCACGTCCGACGAACGGCCCATCGAGCCGATCTACGTCAGGATGTATTACGAGCATCAATACGAGGCGTTGGCGCGTGTCTCCAACTACGGCATTTGGGTGACGCTCACCGTGATGTCGCTCAGCATACTGGTAGCGCTGTTCGCCTTCGACAAAGATGGTAGTAACAGCCTCGTCGTCTGGCTGGGGGCGCCTCTGTTGATGGCGGCCGCTAACTGCTTCGCCATCATCTTCCTGAAGCAGGTGCGGACGGGGGGAGGTAATATGCACATTCGACGCGCCAAAGCTGTGCTGGCACGCTATGCGCCTGAACTCCTGGACATAGAGCAGGAAGCCGACCACCGGCCGCATCCACAGCCACGGTCACGGCTACGGCGGTGGGTGCGTATCATCCCTAGTGCGCCGAAGGTCCAGTTGCTATTGCATTATGGTCTGGTCGTGTTTTTTTCTGCTGGCGCCGCTGATCTATTATTTCTCCTGATCCATGATTGAGACATCTGCTATGAGTTCCATGACATCGCATCTGCCACCCCTGTCACTTGATCTTTCGGTGACCACGCGTTTTCACCACGTGGCTACCGCTGTGCCCGATCAACCAGCGGTGGTGGATGGCGACCATTGCATCACCCATGCTGCCCTGGATGCCTGGTCGGATCTGATCGCCAGCGCTGTGGCCGCGCAGGCCGGCGCCCGTGCCAGGCCGGTGGCATTGCTCTGCTCTCAAGGCCCCAGTACATTGGCGGCTATGCTTGGTGTGTTGAAGGCAGGGGGTATTTATTGTGTGGTAGACCCGGCCATGCCCGCAGCGCGTCTCGCCCACATTCTGGCCGATCTGGCCGCCGAGCCTATCCTGACTGATCGCAACCATCTGGCGCTGGCCCAGAGCCTAGATCGAGTCGCGGGCCGCGTGCTGGAGATCGAAGGATTGGCCGCGGTGCCCTCCCCGACCAATCCTCTGCCATCGCCTGGGCTTGACGACCTTGCCGCGGTCTACTATTCCTCCGGCACAACTGGCCGCCCCAAAGGCATTCTGCGCGACCACGCAGCCCTGGTTCACCGGGCCTGGGTGGATACCGAGGTCGTCTCCCTGCGTCCTGGAGACGCTGTGGCCTGGCTCTATTCCGCGGCTTACTCCGCCTCTGTCTCCGACATTTTTGGCGCGCTGCTCAATGGCGCTGCCCTGCACGTCTATCGCCTGCACGAACGGGGCATGGGCGATTTGGCCCACTGGCTGGACAGCCAGCAGATCGCCTCTCTGCATTTGCACGCGGATGTCCTGCGCCAACTCCTGGACGCCCTGCCCAGCGACCACATTTTCCGACACCTGCGCTATGTGCGGCCCTCTGATCGCGTCGCCATGGACGACCTGCGCCGATTGCGTCGCCATCTGCCGCCTGATTCTGTGATTGCGCACTCCCTCGGCTCAGGTGAAACTGGCCCGGTGGCCCGCTTTGTCCGCCGGGATGATACGCCGCTGGAAGGGGAGATAGCGCCCGTCGGTTTCCCGCTCGAAACAGTCGAGATCACCCTGCTCGATGCGGCAGGTCAGCCGGTGATAGGCGAAGGCATTGGTGAGATCAGGGTGCGCAGCCGCTACCTGGCGCGCGGCTACTGGAACCAGCCGGAACTGACCGCGCAGCGCTTCCAGACGGATCCTGCCGACTCGCGCTACCGCATTTACCGCATGGGCGACCTGGCGCGGCGGCGGCCTGATGGTATGTTGGAATGGCTGGGGCGCAACGACCGCCGCGTGAAGATTCGCGGCTACACGGTGGATCTAGAGGCTATCGAGAACGCGCTGATCCGTCTGCCAGGCGTGCGAGAGGCCATCGTCGCCACCAAGCCAGCCGCCCGCGACACGGCCCTCGTCGCTTACGTGTGTCTGGGCCCGGCGGCAGTTGAGCGCTCGGTCAGCGCCCTGCGCGCAGCCCTGGCGCAAGAACTGTCCGCCTACATGTTGCCGGCGCGCTTCGTCCTCCTGGATGCGCTGCCCCGCCAGCCCAACGGCAAGGTGGATGTCAGCGCCTTGCCTGTGGCCGGCCAGACGCGTCCCGATCTGGCCGCGCCCTTCGTCGCTCCGCGCGGTGAGCTGGAGCAGCAGATCGCCGACCTCTGGGCCGAACTGCTGGAATTGGACCAAGTCGGCGTGGAGGACAACTTTTTCGATCTGGGCGGGGATTCGCTCCTGGCGATGCGCATGGTGTTGGCGGTGGAGCAGGCGACGGGCGGTCATGTGCCGCCGGAGTTCTTCCGCACGCCAACGGTGGCGCATCTGGCAAGGGTGATCCCCCATGCGCGCCCCCCTGAGAATCTTGCGCTGCACCCGGTTGCAGGCCGCACGTTTGGCAAGAAGCGCGGGAGTTCGCCCCACGTCACACCTCGCCGCATAGTTAGCCATATAACGTCTGCCGGCCCGGTCTGGCGCGGGCATGGTTTGCCTTATGGACTGGGGGTGCGGGTGCAGCGGATGTGGATCCGTTTACCGTTGATCCGCCAACAGTTGTTACGGCGCGCGGCGTCGTTCCAGGAATGGCTGACGATCCTGGGCCGCGCCGACTCGGGCGGAGGAGAACTTGAACTGAGCCTGTTGGCGAACACCTGGCGTTATTGGCGGGAAGCCTGTGTCCAACAGCCCGCTATCTTTACCCGGTGGGTCACCGTCCAGGGCATGGAGCACCTGGACGCCGCGTTGGCGAGTGAGCAGCCTATCGTGCTCGTGGGCACGCATACCGCCATTCGCGGCGGGGCCATGCGGATGGCTATCCGACAACGAACGGGGCGGAAGGCTTGGACCCTGGGGCGCACAGTAACGGGCGCACCGGATGCCGCAGCCAAGATCGTTTATGCGCGAGAGCTGCTGGCTCAAGGGGGGATTGTCCATGTTACAGGCGATGGCGCCCAGGGCACGCACGGGGTGGAACTGCCAGTGCATGGCCGACCCTGGCTCTTTCGCAGCGGCGGCGCCGAGTTGGCCGTGGACACGGGCGCAGTGATGCTGCCGGTCTTTAATACACTGGCTCGCAGCGGCCACATCACGGTGGAGTTTTTGTCGCCCTTGATCAGCATCCAGACGGCCAGGCAAGCGCAGATCGAGGATTTGACCCGGCAATATGCTGCGCTGCTGGTCGCGCGTTGGCCGAGCCTGTTGAGTAATGTGAAGTGGGATAAGTTACAGCAGATCCTTGATTACGCGAGAGGTCTTGGGTAAATATGGTGCATCAAACGCGGGTCTATTTTGGGCATCACAAGTGTGCCAGCCAGTATATCAAGCATATCTTGACTCAAAGTGTGCGTTTGATGGGCTGGTCTGCTCGCTCAATGCCAACCCCATTCGTGTTGCCGATGGACTATCATCTGCGTGAGCCATTTACGACACAGTTAGAGCAACAACGCACCATGCTTGCAGGCGGCGAATACGACTTCATATCTATCGAGAATGCCGATAACGAAGCACTGTCTATCTTGGACGCCAATCGCAACTATCGAGGGTTTCATGTCATTCGTGATCCGCGCGACATCGTGGTGTCCGGCTATTTCTCACACAGATATTCACATCCTGTCAGCGCCGATCGTTTGCCCTGGCAGTGGGCGCATCGGTTACGCCTCGAGTCGCTTCCCGATATCGAAGATGGCCTGTTGGCAGAAATCGAGTATTGTGCGACCTACTTCGAGCGCTTACGGGCATGGAACTATCATCATCCACGGATATTAGAATGCCGCTATGAGGAGATGATTCGCGATCCATTACAGGCTTTCGGCCAGATATTTGCCTTCCTGGAGATTCCACTCGCACATCCCGGTGCTGTGCTTGCGGTTGGGATGGCCGGCGGGTGGCTCAGGCACAAACTGTGGGGAGTATGCATCCAACGATTTTCACGCTTCCCTGAACCACTGCTTCGTGTTATTTTGTGGCGTAACTCATTTCGCCGACGTTCGGGGGGACGGCGCGCTGGGAGTGAAGACACCAAACATCATTACCGCAAGGGTATAGCCGGCGACTGGCGGAATTACTTCAGCCCGTGCGTCAAGGACGCCTTCAAGGCCTGCTACCCGGATTTACTGATCACACTCGGCTATGAAGAGAACAATCTTTGGTGAGGCGAAAAACCAACAACCCACGTATGCCATGAATAGACCTTACGTGCGCGCCTATCATTGGATGCAAAATCGTCTGGTGCAAAACCTGGGCGATTATCTTGGCGCGATCGTGCTAGAGGCATTGGGCTTTCGTGTGATTAGCTGTCATTCGCGGTCGGGCCTCGGCATCAATCCAGGACGTTGTTTGCTGCCCATTGGGTCTGTTTTGTGGGATCGCACATTCGAACGCATCTCGGTTCCGGTTGACGTCTGGGGATGTGGCTGGCGCGGTGAGCCGCTGCGCGCTGACCTGAAAGAGCGAATTTCTTTTCACGCAGTCCGCGGGCCAGAGACTGTGCACGGGCTGGGGCTGCCGCCGGACATACCGCAGGGCGATCCAGCATTGTTGCTGCCGCGCCTCATGCCCCAGAAACCCAGGTCCCATGGCAAAGCCATGGTCATCCCCCATTATTACAGGGTAAACTGCATGTCAGCCGCCCGACGATGTCGCGATACCGGCTGTGATATGCTATTGTCCAGCAGAATCATCAGCAAACCCGTGCCTGGCGTACGACCGTCGCCCTGGGGGATGTGGGCTATGGCGAAAGCACGGCTTAAACTTGGAGTGCCGATCGTCACTGGCAGGCAAGCCATCAACGCCATTGCTGGCGCCGGTTTTGTGTTGACCGGGAGTCTACACGGCGCTATCCTGGCGCAGGCTTACAGTATTCCTTGGGCAGCTTACAATGATGGATATGTGGATCTGCCGGCAAAATGGCATGACTGGGCAGCCTACCTGCGAGTTCGTATTGATTTCGTCTCTGATCTGGAGGCAGGGCTGGATTGGTGGCGTGCTCAAGGATCCAGTGGAAGGATCCAAGATTTGGATCCTCTATTGACTGCGTTTCCGTACCATGGAATGCAGTAGATGATGAACAACCACGTAAAGAGGATGACACGATGAGGTCCTTCGTTATCTTTGGCATGGAGCGCACCGGCAGTTCTCTGCTGCAATCATTGCTGAATTCTCATCCGCAGATCTGCTGCGAAGGGGAGTTGTTTCGTGTAGGACGTTGGCGTCGCTATATGCACCCAATCGCACGCATCTGGCAGCATCATCCGCTGCCCTACCTTGCGTACCGCCAACTGCGCGCTCGATTGCTGACGCGCAAAATTGTGTACGGCTTCAAGCTGCACACCAAACTGCATTCCGAACAGGTAATGGATCCAACCGGCTTTCTACACGCTGTTCAGCGTAAAGATTGGAAAATCATCCACTTGGAACGGGCTTCCCTTTTTGACCAGGTAATTTCCGCGATGGCCGCTGCGGAAACCCAGCGATATTTCGGCCACAATCGTGGGCCAGAACCGACACCGCAACTCACTCTTCCTGTTGATGAATTGCTTGCACACTTGGTTTCAGCCTCTAGCATTCGTCAGCGCCATCGTCAAATCCTGGCTGGCATTCCCCACATGCTGGTTGTCTACGAAGATGATCTGGCTGATAGTCATAACTGGCCTGCAACTGTCGCCCGAATCAGTGAGTATCTCAACATTCCCGCACCCTCGACTGTAGAAACCCGTGTCACCAAACCGTGGGGACGTCCTTACAGTGAGTTGATCATCAACTATAGCGAACTCGTTGAGTTGGCGCGGCAAAATGGATATGATGTTTAGGGCAACTGAGCTAGACTGCCAGGTGTTGGTTCCTGCTGTCTGGCAACGTTCCGGTGAGTTGGACTATCTGCGTGTCTACAACCCAGCTATCGTCCGCTTCCGCAACCGGTTGCTCATGGCCTATCGGGTAGACTCGGGCCGCCGCACGACCATGCAGCGGCGCATCGGCCTATGCGCGCTGGACGACCGGCTTAACGTGGTCTCAGGTTCGGTCGTGTCCCTTTCCGACACCATCCGGGGCGGCGACCCGCGCCACTACGACCCGCGCTTCCTGGTCTACCGCGACCAGCTCTTTGTTCACTACAATAACAACTTCATGACCCGGCCCAACCAGATTTACCTGGTCGAACTCGACCCGGACACGCTGGAAGCCAGATCGCCGGCACGACCACTCCATCTGGACGGCCCGCGCCAGGAGATCGAAAAGAATTGGATGCTGTTTGATCACGAAGGCGACCTGCTCGCCGTCTACCAGATCGCGCCGCACACGATCCTGCGCGTAGACCTGACGGGGCAGGGCGCGATTGCGTGCCGGCCGCTCCATGTGACAGATTGGGATGTGTCCGCCTATGCCGACCGTTTCGGAGCGCCCTGTGGCGGCGCGCCGCCCGTGCGCCAGGGAGACGCGTATGTATCGTTCTTTCACTCGCGCTACCCCGTCAGCCCGCTGCATTGGGCGTTGCGTTTCTGGCCGGTGAAACCAGGCACAGTGCTGCCGCGTTACGTGGCGGCGGTCGAACGACGGCTGCGTCGCCCCTTCGCCCAGGTGCGCTACGTGGCGGGCGCGTATGCCTTCGAGGCTGCGCCGCCCTTCCGCCCGCGCTGGATCACGCCGGAGCCGGTGCTGCGCCCGGAAGATGAGCCGCCTTACCGCCACCGCCACCGGGCCAACCCTTCCGCCGACGGCATCGTCTACCCGTGCGGGGCCATCCTGGAAGACGACGGACGCTGGCTGGTCTCCTACGGCGTGAACGACGAACACTGCTGTTTGCGCCACGTGTGACTGGGCGGGGTTGACGGCGCGTACCTGGCGCATCCGGGCGAAAATCCGCCAGAAACGACTGCCTGTGTTATAATCCCCTCACACTGAAGCGGCGTTCAGCCCAGGAGAGGCAACCATGCGCTTCTTCACCACCGACGGGCCGGCCAACGGTGCGGGTCACTGGGGGACTAACAGGAGCAGGAGGTAGACCGTGCGCGAGTTCAATACCTTCGGCCCGGTCAATCCGACCGAGCATTACCATGTCAACCGCGTGGCGGTGAAGGCCGATCTGCGCGCCCGCATTGACAAAGGGCGCTATCTCACCCTGAACGCGGCGCGGCAGACGGGCAAGACGACCCTTTTTCGAGAGGTGGTGGCGGAGCTGGAGGCCGGCGGCGCCTATTTCGCGATCCTGCTCGATTTCAGCGCGCTGCGGGGCTTCAGCGGTGCGCGGCTGTATGAACGCCTGGCGGTGGATCTGGCCGTGCAGGCCGGCAGGCTGGGCGTGCCCGCGCCCGCGCCCCTGCGCGACCACGGCGATTTCCTCGATTGGCTGCGCCTGTGCGTGCGTCAGCGCGGCCAGCGCGGGGTGTTAATCATTGACGAGTTCGACGCGGTGCAAGAGGAGGCGCTGACCAACCTGCTCTCGCTGCTGCGCGCCATGTACCTCGCCCGTTACGACCCCCTCTATCCGGCGCTCCACAGCGTGATCCTGGTGGGGGTGCGCGACGTCCCCTCCCTGTTGCACGGCACGCAGTCCCCCTTCAACATCGCTGACAGCTTCGTCGTGCCCTACTTCACCGCTGCCGAGGTTGCTGATCTGCTCGGCCAACATACGGTCGAGACCGGCCAGCCCTTTGCCGCCGATGTCGTTGCGGCGATCACCCGCGAAACCGAGGGGCAGCTCTTCCTGGTCAACCGCCTGGGCCAACTGTTGACCACTGAGATTGTACCGGGGCGCGACCGGGCGATCACCAACCGCGATCTCGCCTATGCCCTTTCGCTGCTGCTTTCGGAGAACAACACCCATTTCGCCTCGATCCTTTCCAAGGCGACGCCGCACCGCTCAGTGTTGTTGCCGATGCTGCTTTATGGCGAGCAAACGAGCGATTTTTTGGCGCCGACGACCCAGGATTTGTTGATGTATGGCGTGCTGCGCGCCGTGGAAGACGCCCAGCACCTCCGCTTTGCGCGCATCGCCTGCCCCATCTACCGCAAACTTCTGTTGATGCGGCTGGCCCGGCCCGAGCTGGACCCGCCGGTGAACGGCAGCGTCGCCAACCGCTACCTGACGGGCGGCGTGCTCGACTTCGATGAGCATCTCGCCGCCAATCCGCTGTTGGCCGAGCACGGGCCGGTCTTCGAGCAGACCGTCGCGGGAAAAGCGGTGCGCACTTATCTGGTGGCGGCGGCGTAGATGCGCCAGGAACACGACCTTGCTGTCTACCTCGATGGCTGCGCCGGCGCTTTTGCCCAGGCGGAGCGTGCGCAAGAGCCGATGCACGAACACCTGCTTCAGATCGCCGGCATGACCATCCGCCTGCGCATCGCCGGCGCGGCCCTGGCTGAGGCCGCCCTGCCCGCGCTGGCGCACCTGCTGGACGGACGGGGGGACGGGCGAGGGGACGGGCGAGGGGACCTCGCCCCTACGGCGGCCGCCATCACCCTGCACCTGTGGGACGCCGCGGCGACCGGCGTTTGGCCGCCGCGGCCGCCCTTCACAGCGGACGACTACCGCCGCTACGGCCAGCGGGCGGTTGCGCATGACGGCGTCCGCTCGCTGATGCACGCGCCCACCTCCGGCCAGCTCTTCGCCTATGACCGAGCCAGCCGCCAGGGCTATTTCTGGGTTGAGGACGCGGGCCAGCTCTCCATCTACGAGCGGGCCGCGCCCGCGCAAACGCTGTTTCACTGGGCGCTGGGCGAGTTCGGCTGGCAGATCGTCCACGCCGCGGCGGTGGGGAACGAGAGCGGCGGCGTGCTGCTGATCGGCTCGACCGGCGCGGGCAAGTCCACCACCGCGCTGAGCTGCCTGGCCCAGGACGGACTGCGCTTCCTCAGCGACGACAAGTGCCTGGTGCGGCTGGAACCGCAGCCCCAAGCCTTCGCCCTCTTCAGCTCGGCCAAGATCAAGGGGGACATGCTGCCCCGGCTGCCCCATTTCCGGCCGCTGCTGGCCGGGTGGGACGACAACTACAAGGCGGCGAAGGGGCTGGTCTTCCTGCATCCCACCTACGCCGAGCACATGGTGACGAGCTTCCCGGTCAAGGCGCTGCTGCTGCCCAAGGTGACGCATCAAACGCAGGCGGCGATTTATCCCGCCCCGTCCGCCGAGGTCTTCTGCCACTTGGGGCCGAGCACCGTCATCTGGCTGCCCGGCGCAGAGGCGGACAACTATCGTTTCGTCGCGGAGATGGCCCGGCGGCTGCCCTGCTACCGCATCGAGCTGGCGGGCGATCTCCAGGCCAATATGGATGCCATCCGCCACTGGTTGGAGGAGACATGGGGAGCGAAAAGTCAACCATTAGCGTGATCATCCCGGTCTACAACGGCGAGCGCTTCCTGGCCGAGGCGATCCAGAGCGTGCTGGCGCAGACCTTGCCGCCGGATGAGATCATCGTGGTGGATGACGGCTCGACCGATAGCACGGCACAGGTTGTGGCCGGGCTGTCGAGGACGGCGCTCGCGCCGATTCGTTATGTTTACCAGGCAAATCGGGGGCCTTCCGCGGCGCGAAATCAGGGTCTGCGGCTGGCGCAGGGCGATGTGATCGCCTTTCTCGACGCCGATGACTGCTGGCCCGAACACAAATTGGCCGTGCAAATGGCTCATCTGGCCGCTTCGCCCGCAGCCGGGATGGCCTGGGGCATGGTGCAAATGTGCGAGATCGCCGACGGACATATGAAGCCAATTGCAGTACCACCGTGTTATGGGCCGAACGTGGGCAGCCTCCTGTTGCGCCGATCGGCATTTGAGATCGTTGGCCTGTACGACGAATCTTTACGCCTTGGCGAGGATCTCGAATGGCTCGCGCGTGCCCAGGAGCGTCAGCTGCCGTATGTGAGGCATTCCGATGTGGTTTTGTGGTATCGCTATCACGGAGGCAATGTATGGTTGGGGCAACCCAATCCTGAGCGCTCGGTCCTTCTCGTCGCCAGGAAACTGGTGGAGCGCCGACGTCAATCGGCGGCTGCGCGTTGACCAGGTGCGGAATTCGTGAGGTGGCATGGAGGAGAGCCAGCTTCATAGGTGTTCAGACGTCAGCGTCATTGTCGTGGTCAGGAACGGCGCGCGCTTTCTGGCGCAGGCGCTGGACAGCATCTTCCGACAAACCTGTCCTCCCGCCCAGGTGATCGTAGTAGATGGCCAATCCGACGACGGCACAGATTGCATCGCGCGATCCTGGCCAGACGTGCTGTATGTGGAACAGGAGATGCTCGGCCTGGCCCGGGCGCGCAATCTGGGGCTCCAGCACGCGCACGGGGAATTCATCGCGTTCCTCGATCACGATGATCTGTGGATGCCGGACAAATTATGCATTCAAATCGGCTTCATGCGCGGCCATCCAGAGATCGCCTACACCACCACCTGTTTCGAGTGGTTCGTAGACTTGGAGCACAAGACCACCATTGACCCTCAAGATCATCGTCTTTCGACGCCGCAGACTGCCCCTACCCCCAGCGCCCTAGTCGCCCGCCGCACGGCGTTTGCGCAGAACGGTCTGTTTGACCAGGAACTGACGATCGCTTGCGATTCGGAGTGGTTTGCCCGCGCGCGACGACGCGGGATCGCCAATAAAACGATCCCCCATATCCTGCTCCGCAAGCGCCTGCACGATGCGAATCTCTCGGCGCATGCGGCGCGATACCGGAGCGAATGGTTGCGCGTTTTGCATGCGTTGCCCAAAGGCGAGGCCATGCAGCCATGAGCGGAACTCCGGCACGGCATGTGCTCATCACCGGCGCGCTCGGTGAATTAGGAACCATCTTGATCCGGGCGCTGACAGATCATCCCCGCTATCAGCTGATCTTAACGGACCGGCGCACACCGGTCGGGCTACTTCCGCAGCCGTTTGTCCGCGCCGAGATCACGGATTTGGCCGCTATCCGCCCGCTGTTTGCCGGCGTGGATACGGTGGTGCATCTTGCGGCAGAGATGGGCGATGTGCCATGGGAGGCGCTCTGCGCCAGCAATATCACCGGCACATACAACGTGCTGCTGGCCGCCAGCGAAGCCGGTTGCCGTCGGGTTGTGTTCGCCAGCAGCAGCCATGTGATCCTGGGCGGTTGGGCCGGCGCGCCCCTCGACAGCCATGCGCCGGTGTGTCCCAGTACTCTGTACGGCGCCAGCAAGGCTGGCGGCGAGGCCCTGGCCGGCTATTTTGCCCAGCGGCGTGGCCTTTCGGTCATCTGCCTGCGACTCGGCTGGGTGACGCCATATGATCACCCACGGCTGACGCCGGCCAGCTCCGCCCTCGATCTGGTGATTACGCCGGGAGATTTCGTGCGTCTGATCGTCGCCAGCATCGAAGCGCGCGATGAGCTGCGTTTCGGCATCTTCGCCGGCCTCTCCGATAACAAGCGGAAACGGCTTGCCATTGATGAAACCCGCGACGTGCTGGGCTATGTGCCGCAGGACGACGCGTTTGCACTGGCATGGCGCAACTACAGGGGCATGCTGCGGCGTTTCCTGGGCAAAGTGCGTCGCGTTGTGAGCCGGAGATGGGGAAGTAGAAACACCGATGTCGGATAGCTGGATGTCGGCCCTGACGGCCGGGGATGCCGTGGATCGTATCGTGCTTGCCGAGAGCGACAAGGCCCTCTTGACTGCGGCGCTGTCGCTCGACGCTGAGGTGGTGGCATGCGCCTGGCGGGCCTGGCGCGCGGCCACCGACCTGGATGTGCTGTCCGCCACCCAGTTCCCTCTGCTGCCCAGGCTTTATGCCCATCTGTCCCGCTTCGGCCTGGCTGACGCGGCCGACCCGCGCATCAAAGGGGTCTATCGTCGCACCTGGTATGCCAACCAATGGTGCACCAGGCTGGCCGCGGTCGCGTTCTCGGCCCTGGGCGGGGCGGGCATCCCGGCCGCGCTGGGCGGCGCAGCGGCCGTGCAAGACCTGTACGCCGGTCCCGGTGAGCGGCCTATCGGGCAGATCGAGCTGCTGGTTGCGCCGGCCGATGTGACACGCACCGCCGAGGCGCTCGGCCGCATCGGCTGGCAGCCGGTGCGTGCGCCTGTGCTGCTGACCGATCCGGGATATCGGCAGTGGGTGAGCCAGGCACGGTTTCACCTCACCTCTCCGCCCCCTCTCCTGCCAGGAGAGGGAGAGTTTATCGCCTGCACTCGCTCAGAGTTCATCCTGAACCAATCGCAGGAGAAGAGGGCAAGGATCCGGCCTCCCCTCGTGCTGGTCTGGCGTCTGCTCCCGGCTGCGCCGGCGCCCGGTGAGGCGGCCCGCTTCACCGCGTTGGCGCTGGACGCCGGCGCGGCGCCGCCCCGCCTGCGCCGCGAAGCCCAGTTGATCGTTGCTTGCGCCCGCGCGGCCGAGGGCGGCCCCGGCCGCCTGATCGCGCTGGCCGACGCCTGCATGATCCTGCGTTCGCCGACGTCGCTCGATTGGGAGCGTGTTTTGGATCTGGCTGGCCTGCTGGCCACAGCACGACCGCTGGCAGCCGCCTTGCCCCTGGTCGCAGAGTTGTCAGGGCAGCCGTTCAACGAGCGGCTGCTGCCACAGCTGGCGCAAATGGGCCGAGACGAGCCGCCCTACGAATGCCTGGATGATGCCAGAGCGCTGATGGGGCGCGTTCGCTTCCATTGGCGGCGCTGGCGAAGGATCGCGTACGTCAACGGTGAGCTGCCGACACCGCTAAGCCTGCTGCGCTATTTGCGGGCGGCAGCCGGCGTCACCCGGCTGCGCTGACTGCCCCAACGGCTTTTCTCGCGCTGGCCGGAGGGAATCTCGAACCGACATAGGGCAAACACATGAGAACAGACCGTCGCGGCCGCCGTCTGCACCGCGTTGACCAACACGCCGAGCAACTTCTCTCCATCCGCGGCCAGTTGGCGCAACTGCGCCATGTTCCTCGCGCGCTCAGGCTGGTTTGGCAGGCAGCCGCGAACTGGACGAGCGCCACCATCGCGCTGCTGGTGATCCAGGGGTTGTTGCCCATCGCTACCGTCTATCTGACCCGCGACGTGATCAACGGCCTGGTGCGCATCATCGGCAGCCACGGCGACCTGACCGTCCTGGCCGGCGCGCTGCCGTCTATGGCGCTGTTGGCCGGCGTGATCCTGCTGACCACCGTGCTGGGCAGTGTGCAGAGCTTCGTGCGCACGCTGCTGGCCGAGCGCGTGCAAGATCACATGAACGCCCAGATCCACGCCAAGGCGCTGGCCCTCGACCTGCAATTCTATCAGTCGCCGGTTTACTATGACCAGCTCCAACGTGCCAGCGTGGACGCGATCAACCGGCCTCTGGAGCTGCTGGACAGCCTGGGTGGATTGCTCCAGAACCTGATCACATTGATCGCCATGGCCGGTGTGCTGTTTACCTTCGCCTGGTGGGTGCCGCTGGCATTGTTGGCCGGCACGCTGCCTGCGCTGTGGGCCGCGCTGCGCGCTACCTGGGCGTATCACCGCTGGCGCTTGCGCACCACCATGCAACAGCGTCGGCTTTTCTATTTCAACCGTATCCTGACGACCGATATCGCGGCAGCCGAGCTGCGCCTGTTCGACCTGGGCGGTCATTTCCGCTCGGCCTATCAGCAGTTGCGCCGCCGCCTGCACCGCGAGCGTAGACGTCTGTTGCAGAGTCAATTACTCGGTGAGTTGTTTGCCGGCCTGGCCGGCCTGGCGACGGTGGCGCTGATCCTGGGCTGGATGATCTGGCAGGCGCTGGCCGGCCGGTTCAATTTGGGCGACATGGCGCTGTTGTGGGCCGCGTTGGATCAGGGCCAGCGCCTGATGCGCAGCCTGCTGACCGGGATGGGGAACATCTATCGGAGTCTGCTCTTCCTGGAAGATCTGTTCGTCTTTCTGGATCTGGAACCACGGCTGCGCGACCCCGACCGGCCCGTGGCCGTGGCGCCCGGCCTGCGCCAGGGCCTGCGCCTCCGCGATGTGACCTTCCGCTACCCCGAAAGCGCCACAGACGCGCTGCACCACTTCAACCTGGAGATCCCGGCCGGCCAGATCGTTGCCATCGTGGGCGAGAACGGCGCGGGCAAAAGCACGTTGCTCAAGTTGCTGTGTCGCTTCTATGATCCCCAGGAAGGCAGCATCACATGGGATGGCGTTGATCTGCGCGCCATGGCGCAGGCTGACCTGCGTCGGCGCATCACGGTGCTGTTCCAGGATCCGTTCCCCTACCACGACTCGGCCGCCGACAACATCCGCTTCGGCGACCTGGCCAGCCGGCCCACGCAGGCTCAAATCGAAGCGGCCGCTCGTGCCGGCGGCGCGGCCGCGATCATCGCCCGGCTGCCGGAAGGCTATGAGACAATCCTGGGCAAGTGGTTCGGCTACACCGAGCTGAGCATCGGCGAGTGGCAGCGGCTGGCGCTGGCGCGGGCCTTCGTGCGCCAGGCCGACCTGATCATTCTGGACGAACCGACCAGCGCTATGGACAGTTGGGCTGAAGCGGAATGGATGGGACGTTTTCGTGAGTTGGCCGCAGGCCGCACTGCAGTGATCGTCACCCACCGCTTCACCACCGCCATGCAGGCCGATATAATCCACGTGATGCACGACGGCCGCATTGTGGAATCGGGCACGCACGCTGAACTGGTGGCGCTTGGAGGCCGTTATGCTGCGTCGTGGCGCGCACAAATGCGAGAGGCCGAGGCGCCGTCGGGCAGAACGTCGTCGTGATGCCGGCCTCTTCGCCTCAGCTTCACGTTATCACGCCATCACGTCATTTTGACCACGATGTCGGTGATGATGTTGGCCGCCGCATCCCCCCGGTCGGCCGCGTTGGACAGATGGCGATAGACCTCGCGCAGCTTCAGGATCGTGATGACGCGTTTGGGGCCGGCCGGCCCGTTGAACAGGTCTGCCAGCGCTTCGCGATAGACGTGTTCCACGCGGTTCTCCAGTGCTTTGGCGCGCTGCGCGTGTTCGGAGGCGACCTCGGGATGATCCTTGAGCCGCAACATGGCCAGATGCACCTCGCGCGCGGCTTCGTGCAGCAGCGAGACCATGCGCTGCAGGTACGGCGTGGGGGTCACGTGCAGCAGCTCCATCTCCTGCACGGTCGTCCAGGCGTAGTCCAGGATATCATCAATCGCGCGTGACAGCGCGAAGATATCCTCGCGATCCATCGGCGTGACGAAGGTCCGATTCAGCTCGCTGATCAGGATGCGGCGCACCTCGTCGGCGTCTTCTTCGTACTGGCGGACGGCTTCCATGGCTTTCTGGCGGCCGGCGCGCAGATCGGCCGCTTTGGTGCCGGCCGACTTTCCCCCCGCCGATTTGCCACTGCTTCCCTTCGTGTCGGCGGGCTTGACCTCGGCGAGCCTCGCGTCGTCGTCTTTGTCCTCGTCATCCTGGTCGCCGGTCACGGCGACATAGGCGCTCAACGCCTCCAGGCCTCTGACCACGCACTCGGCCTCCTCGATGAGCAATTTGGTGAAGATATCCTGCCGAGGCTTGAACAGATCTTTGAACCAGCTCATAGCAATCTCCTGAGAATGGCCGATAGCAGCGCAGCCAACAGTGCTGTGGCCGGAATCGTGGTCAGCCACGCGATGGCGATCTGGCCGGCAGTGCCCCAGCGCACCTTGGACAGACGTTCGGCCGAGCCGACGCCCATGATGGCCGAACTGACGACCTGCGTCGTACTCACCGGCCCGCCGAGCAGTGCCGCCGTGATGATCACCGATGCCGACGTCACCTGGGTGGCAAAGCCGTGCAGGGGGCGGATCTTGTAAAATTTGCCGCCCAGCGTCCGGATCAGCCGCCAGCCGCCGGTGGCAGTGCCGGCAGCAATCATCGCCGCGCAGATCGCCACCACCCACAGCGGCACCGCAAATGTCGGAATCAGGCCGGCCGTCACCAATCCCAACGTGATGATGCCCATTGTCTTCTGAGCGTCGTTCGTGCCATGCGAGAGCGCCAGCGCGATGGCCGTGACGATCTGGCCGCGTTTGAAGAACCAGTTGATCCGTGGACTGGCCCCTCGCGCCAGGAACAGGATGAGTTTGGTGACCAGGTAGCCGGTCAGCAGGCCGAGGAGCGGCGAAATGGCGAGCGCCAGCAGCACTTTGGTCAGCCCTGTGAGCTTCACGACGGCGAAGCCGCTTTCGACGACCGCTGCGCCGATCAACCCGCCCACCAGCGCATGCGACGAGCTGGAAGGCATGCCCAGCCACCAGGTGAAGATGTTCCAGGCGATGGCCGCGATGAGCGCTGCAATCACCACGGCCAGCCGGATCTCTTTTCCGTGCAGCACCTCGTGGCCGATGGTTGTCGCCACTGCCACGCCGAAGAGGAATGGCCCGATGAACTCCGCAATGGCGGTGATCGTCAACGCCTGTCGGCCCGACAGCGCGCGCGAGGCGATCATGGTCGCCACGATGTTGGAGCTGTCGTGGAAGCCGTTCAGGAAGTCAAAGGCCAACGCCAGACCGATCAGCAAGATGATTGTCCAGGGTAGATCCGGCATCACGCTCCTCGGCATACCGCTCCGGCCGCGCCGGTCGCCGTCTGCGTGGAGCGCGACGTCGCTGGCGCATGGAGGGGATTTTACTGACACGCAAAATATAATTTTACCTCAACTTCGCTGTGACCGGAAATAGCAGCAGTGGGCTTTGCGAATGCGCTGTTTGACTCCCGTCCTGCCTCGGCCTATAATGGAGATGCCGGGCATTCCTGGCACGTCCGACGATGTTCTCGGGTTGGTCCCTGGGGCCGAGCGCAGTCGGACTGCTGTCGCTTCTCGCCGTTCTGGGGGTTAATCATGAGTCTCGCCACCGTCGCCCTTGAGTCCACCGTCATTTCGCACGGCCTGCCCTATCCGCACAACCTGCGATTGGCGCTGCGGCTGGAGGAGATCGTCCGTGCGCATGGTGCCGTTCCTGCGACCGTCGGCATCATCGCCGGCGAGATCATCGTCGGACTGAGCCGCGATCAGATCGCGCATCTGGCCACCGCGCCGGACGTGCGCAAAGTCAGCCGGCGCGATCTCCCTATCGTCGTGGCGCGGCGGCTGGATGGCGCGACGACGGTCGCCACGACGGCCTGGGCCGCCCATCGCGCCGGCATCCAGGTGTTTGCCACCGGCGGCATCGGCGGCGTGCATCGGGCGGGAAACTGGGAGGTGGAAATCGGAAGCCAGAAGCCGGAAACCGGGCAGGATCGGCTCCCGGCCTTCGGCCGTCAGTTTGCAGCTTCCGGCTTCCTGTCGTCCGATATCTCCGCAGATCTGCCGGAGCTGGCGCAGACCCCGATCATCGTGGTGTGCGCCGGCGCGAAGGCAATCCTCGATCTGCCGGCGACGCTGGAATGGCTGGAAACCCACGGCGTGCCGGTGATCGGTTACGGCGCCGACGAGTTTCCGGCGTTCTACAACCGGTCGAGCGGGCTGCCGGTGGACATGCGCGTCGATACGCCAGAAGAGGTCGCCGCGTTTTTTCGAGCGCAGCGGGCGTTGGGATTGCCGGCCGGCATGCTGGTGACTGTGCCCGTGCCGGCCGAATTCGAATTGCCGGCCGACCAGATGGAAGCCGCAATCGGCCGGGCGTTGAATGAGGCTGAGGCTCAGGGGATCCGAGGCAGGGCGCTGACGCCGTTCTTGCTGGCGCGCATCAGCGAGCTGACGGGCGAAGCATCGCTGCGCGCCAACCTGGCGCTGCTGGAGAACAACGCGCGCGTCGGCGCCGAGATCGCCCTGGCACTTGCCCGGGCGACTGCATGATTCGGTGCCGTTGTCGGCCTGTGTGATCTGGGCGCGCGGGCCCTGCGGGTTTGTCGCCGCCGCTACGACTCGTTGTTGGCGGCGAAAAGACTCGCAGGGCCTCAAAGTGGTTATCTCATCGCCTCGATCGGCAGCTCCACCGCGATCGGCTCAGGCGGTCGCGCCGTGAAGGTCAGCCCGGTCTTGCCGTCCTCTCCCTGGCGGACATCCACGATGATCGTGTCTCCCTCCTGGAATTCGCCTGCGAGCAATCGCTTTGCCAGGGGATTCTCGACGTGACGCTCCAGGGTACGACGCACGGGCCGGGCGCCGAATTGTGGGTCGTAACCTTCCTTTGCCAGCCACTGGCGCGCTGCATCCGTCAGCTCGATCTTCACACCGTGCTCGGCCAGCCGGCCCGCGATCTCGCGCATCTGCATGTCCACGATCTGGATGACGTGCTCGGGCGTCAGGCCGTGGAAGATGATGATCTCGTCAATGCGATTGAGAAATTCGGGCCGGAAGGTTTTCTTCAGCCCGCTTTCGATATCCTCGCGCAGCCGTCGTTCCTGCGCGCTCAGGTCATCGCCGCGCAGGAAGCCGATCGGGCCGCCTTTGCCCACGTAGTTCGTGCCGATGTTCGACGTCATGATCAGCACGGTGTTGCGGAAGTCCACCACGTGCCCCTGTCCATCGGTCAGCCGGCCATCCTCCAGGATCTGCAGCAGCGAGTTCCACACCTCCGGGTGGGCCTTTTCGATCTCATCGAACAGGATTACCCGGTAGGGCCGACGTCGCACCGCCTCGGTGAGCTGGCCGCCTTCGTCGTAGCCGACATAGCCGGGCGGCGCGCCGAACATTCGGCTGACGGTGTGGCGCTCCTGATATTCGCTCATGTCAATGCGGATCAGGGCATCCTCATCGTCGAACAGGAACTCGGCCAGCGCTTTCGCCAGCTCGGTCTTGCCGACGCCGCTCGAGCCCAGGAAGATGAAGCTGCCGATCGGTCGTTTGGGGTTCTTCATGCCGCTGCGAGCTCGACGCAGCGCGTCGGCTACCGCCTTGATTGCCTCGTCCTGGCCGACGATGCGCTTATGCAGCTCTTCTTCCATGCGCAGCAGCTTGGCCGTTTCGCCTTCGAGCATCGTGTTCACCGGAATGCCCGTCCAGCGGGCGACGACCGCGGCGATGTCCGAGGCCTCGACGACGTCGTCCAGGCCGCTCTCCTGGCGCCAGGCGGCGCGCTCGGTTTCGTACTGGCCGGCGATCTTCAGGTGTTCGCTTTTCAGTTCCGCCGCGCGCGCGTAGTCGGCGGCCGCGAATGCGGCATCCTCTTCCGCTTTCAGCTCGGCCAGGCGTTTCTTGGTCTGGCGCAACGGCTCCGGCATGGTGTAGAGCGCCACGCGTAGGGCCGAGCCGGCCTCGTCTATCAGGTCAATCGCTTTGTCAGGCAGCCGGCGGTCGGTGACGTAGCGATGCGAGAGTTTGACCGCCGCCACCAGCGCCTCATCGGTGAATACGACCTGATGATGCTTTTCGTAGCGGTCGCGGACGCCGCGCAGGATCTCGATGGCCTCTTCGACCGACGGCTCATCCACGTAGATCGGCGCGAACCGGCGCTCCAGCGCGCTATCTTTTTCGATGTGCTGCCGGTACTCGTCCAGTGTGGTGGCGCCGATGCAGCGCAGTTCTCCGCGCGCCAGCGCCGGCTTCAGCATGTTGCTGGCATCCATGGCACCCGTGGCGCTGCCCGCGCCGACGACCGTGTGCAGCTCATCTATGAATAGGATGATCTCGCCCTGGGCCCGTTGCACTTCTTCGATGGTGCCCTTCAGGCGTTCCTCGAACTCGCCGCGAAAGCGGGTGCCGGCGATCATGGCGCCCAGGTCCAGGCTCATCAGCCGCTTGCCGATCAGGATGTCGGGCACGTCTTCGGCCACGATCTTCTGCGCCAGGCCCTCGACGATGGCCGTTTTGCCGACGCCCGCCTCGCCGATGAGCACCGGGTTGTTCTTAGTGCGTCGGCTGAGCACCTGGATCACGCGTAGGATCTCGGCGTCGCGGCCGATGACCGGATCAAGTTTGCCGTCGCGGGCCAGGGCCGTCAGGTCGCGCGCGTATTTCTCCAGGGTGCGGTAGCGGCTTTCGGCAACCGGCGAGGAGGCCTTCTGGCCGCCTCGATTCTTCTCGATGGCCGCCAGGATCATGTCGCGGGTGATGCGCGCCTCGCGCAGCAGGTTGGCCGAATAGCCGTTGCGCTCGCCGGCGATCGCCAGCAGCAGATGCTCGGTCGAGACGTAATCGTCTTTGAACCCGCGCGCCTCTTCCATCGCCTGGTCAATCACGCGCTTGAGCCGCGGGGTGATGAAGACCTGCGCGACGGATTGCGGATACATGAACGGCCCGACTGTGCGCGGGGTACGCTGCAGGTTGTCGGCCAGCCGCTCTTTGAGCATGGCCAGCGGCGCCCCCAGCTGCTCCAACATCTCGGCGACCAGGCCATCGGGCAGGTCGAGCATCGCCAGGAAGACATGTTCTACGTCCACCTGGCTGTGATTGTAACGTTGCATCACCTCGTAGGCCCGCCGCGCTGCTTCCTGAGCCTGATCGGTGAATTTATCAAATCGCATCATCGTCGGTTATGCCTCAATTGAACGTTTTCTCACACGACATGCTATCATACGATGCTTTTGTCTTTATGTGAAGTCTCCTACAAAACCCTTCGTTTCTAACACAACGCTAATTCGGTTGTCGGCATCCTCTCGCCCATGGGCACTGCGGCGCCGAGAGCGGTTCCCTCGCCCCGGCACGTGAGGTCGGGGCGAGGGCAGGCTTCGGCGCGCGTTGCTCAATACCGCAATACGGCAGCGATCCCGCCGATCTCGTTGAGCAACGGGCTCGGATCCAGCACGGAGACTTTGACGTTTGTCTCCACGGCCTGGTGCAGGGCCAGGTTCACGATATCGCCGGTGGCGATGAGTTCACCCGTGCAGTACGGGCAGGCAGGCAGGGTCTCGACGACCAGCGCGCCGCAGTGAACACAGTGATGGCCCGGCGTGTGGAGGTTGCGATCGAGGAGCAGATGGTGCACGCGGCCAGATTGCATGGCGACGAGTGTATCGGAGAGCCCGGTCGTTGCTGCGCCACCTTTGCGCGCCACGGTGACGACCTCTTGCAACAGGTCGGCTTCCGCTTGCCGTTGCGCGGCCTGCGCCACCGCATAGGCGTGTTCCCACACCTCCGCGGCCGAGGCGTTCATGTCCAGCTTCATCTCGCCCACGACTTTGTCGAGGAGGCCGCGCGGGGCCACGTCGCGAAAGAGGGCCAGGTTGCCGTCGCTGCCGGAGATGACCACGCGGTCCACATTGCGTTCGCGCAGGTATTCGTCTGCCCAGGTCGCAGCCTCCTTCAGATTGTGGGCCGCCGCCTGATCCTCGTAACGCTGAAGTTTCTGGGCGGCCCAGCCGCCTTGCTTGTGCCGTCGCACCTCCTCGCCCAGGGTGCCGGCCGTGTCTTCCAGGGCCCCCAGATGATAGACCAGCGCCCGCGCGCCCTCGCGATCCACGATGACGACGCCGAAGCGACCATAGTTGTCGAGCAGGTCGCTCAGTGGTTTGATGTAGGCGCGCTGGCCGAGGAAGACGAAGTCTTCGACCGGAACCAGCAGTTCGTACTTGCGCCAGAAATCACGCTGCGCCAGGCTGAAGCAGGCCACACCCCGGCCCTGCCGTCCGTATTCGTGATCGAAGAAGCGCTCGATGCGCTCGATATCGGCCGGCGTCGCCCCCTGATCGGCAGCCGCGGTCAGCAATCGGCGCAGCGAGAGCTTATGCTCTTCACTGGAGCGACGATGCGGGTCCACATTGAGATACAGGCTCACGATGGGAGCATCCGTGCTCACCAGCTCTGCCAGTTCCTGCAGATCACGTTCTTGCATCATGAGTCACGCTCCTGTTCGGTATGATATAGGGTGTCAGATGACGCCCTGGTTGCTGCCGCCTTCCCCGAGCTTCAGAGAGGTGCGGCAGGGCTTCGGCTTTTAGCATTTGCCCAGGCGGGCCAGTTGCTCCTGCAGGGCGCTGAGCTGCGCCTCCAGGTCGGCCCGCAGCCGATGCAGACGCTCCACCTCGGCCTGGAGCTCGAAGATGCGGCGATTGAGACGCAAAATCACCTCGATGCCTGCCATGTTCAGGCCTAGCTCGGTACTGAGACGGGAGATGGAACGCAGCAGTTCCACATCGCGCGGGGAATAGAGACGCCGCCCCCCTTTGCGGGCCGGCGCCAACAGGCCGAGCTCCTCGTAGCGACGCAGGGTCTGCGGGTGGAGCTCGACCATTTCGGCGACGACGCCGATGGCATATCGAGGCTCATCCCAGGCGTCAGACGAAGGCGTCATGGCATACCTCCGTGTCAGGTAAACGTCGGCTGACGGCCGGGATCACATGCTGCGCAGGGCGGCCCATTCGCGCACGAGTTTTTGTTCCCGTTCGCTCAGCCGTTCCGGCAGCATCACGCGCGTTTTCACGTACAGGTCGCCGTGCTCCTGGGGCGCGCGGAGCTTGGGCATGCCCTGGCCGGCCAGGCGGAAAGTACGACCAGACTGGGTGCCTGGAGGAATGCGCAACGCGATCGAGCCACCCAGGGTTGGCACGCGTGCTTCGCCGCCCAGCAACGCGACGAATAGATCCACCGGGACCTCGCAATACAGGTCGTCATCGCGGCGTTCGAAGGTCGGATGCGGCAGCACTTTGATGCGCAGATAAAGGTCGCCGCGCGGCCCGCCTTTGATGCCGCTGGCAGGCGCTTCGCCGGCTACCCGCACGCGCGAGCCGGTCTTAACCCCCGGCGGGATCTTCACTTCGAGCCGACGGCCATCCACTTCGATGATGCGCTGTGCGCCGCGATACGCTTCTTCCAGGGTGATTTCGACCTCGTGTTCCAGATCGCGGCCGCGCGCGGCAGCCTGTGTCCCGGCCATCCCCATGCCGCCGAAGATCGCCTCGAAGAAGTCGGAGAAGCCGCCCCGACCGAAGAGGTCGTTGAGGTCGCCGTACTCAACTCGCGTGCCGCCTGGCCCGGCAGTCGTCGTCCACTGCGCCCAGTTAAACCCGCCTGGCCCGCCGCCGGTCTGCTGCCAGCGCTGATAGCTCTGGCCCAGATCGTCATATTTGCGGCGTTTTTCCGGATCGCTTAAGACTTCGTAGGCTTCGTTGATCTCCTTAAAACGAGCTTCGGCAGCCTTATCACCAGGGTTGACATCCGGGTGATACTGGCGTGCCAGCCGCCGATAGGCTTTCTTTATTTCTTTCTCATCCGCGCCCTTCGCCACACCCAAAATCTTGTAGTAATCTTTATACTCCATGCGTTGCTCCCGAGTCCCTCTTCGCACCTCGTGTGCACGACTCGAGTATAGTACTTTAGCAGGTCATTGTCAAGAGTCTTTTCGGACCTGTCGGGGTGCGCTTATCGGGTGGCGGGTTTGAACAGGTCGCCGGGCAGGATTACGTTGCTGCTGCCCAGGACCGTCGGGTAGTTGCCGCTCCATTGCTGAACGGCCTGCCAGCTGATCACCTTTTCGTCGAGGCTTTGCGCGATGAGGCGGTTGGCCTCGGCCTGCGCCTGTGCCCGGATGCGGATCGCTTCGGCTTCGGCCACGGCCTTCACGCGCGTTGCCTCGGCCTCGCCCTGTGCCTGGCCGATGCGCTGCAGCCGCTCTCGCTCGGCCTCGCCCTGCGCCTGCGTGATCATTCGCTGTTTCTCGAACTCGGCCTGCCGCGCCAGGTTTTCTTTGGTGGCGATGTTCTCTTTTTCGATTTGCTTCTGTTCCACTGCTTTGATGTATTCCGGCTCGAAGTGGATCGAGCGCAGGCCGAAGAAGATCAGCTGGAGGCCCGCCCGGCTGAATTCGGCGTCCAGGCGCTGACGGATTTCTTCCTGGGCGCGCTCGACATTGCCCGAGTACAGATCTGTGGCCGGATGCTGCTTCAGGAGATTGCGGACGTGGACGCGGCTGGTTGCTTTCACTACCTTTTCCACGACTTCCGGCTCGGTGCCCAGATTGTTGACGATGTCGACCAGCCGGGTCGGGTCAATGCGGAAGCGGACGGTGTAGCGCGCCCGGATCTGCTGGCCGTCCGACGTGGCCGTATCTACTTCGAGATCGCGATAGTCGGCCTGGCTCAGCTTCGGGTCCTCGCTGGTCTCATAGAGGATCTCCTGTGTGCGATAGACCACGGTTTCCTGGATGAAGGGCGCTTTGATGTTCAGGCCGGGATAGAAGACCCCCACGACGCGGCCGAACTGCTTGACGACGGCCACCGAACCCGCTTCGACCTCGATGAAGGCGTCTGTCAACGCGGCGAAAACCAGCGCGATCAGCATGACGATCAGGCCGACCCGCGCGGCGGTCGTGTAGTTTGGCCGGCCCCGCCGGCCGGTGGCCGCGCCGATCAAAAACGCCACGAAGACGCCCAGGGCCAATGCAACGACAAATGCTCCGAACAACATGTTCATGCGAGACCTCCGTACAATGCGATGCCCGGCATATCCGGGCGACATGCCTGGTAAAGGATATCACGGCGCTACGAGGAGACGCCGAAACTGGAATGACAACTGTCTGCCAACAAGCTGACCGGTGTGAATAGAACGAGCGCCACTACCGCCCTCGGTAGTGGCGCTGTTCGGCGATCTGAAGGGCAATGCAGTGCGTCTGTCAAGGAATCTTCAGCACCTGGCCCGTATAGATTTGGTCGGGGTTGGCCAGGTTGTTCAGCTGCTGGATCGCCTGTACCGTCACCCCGAATCGGGTTGCAATGGCGACCAGGGTATCGCCGGCACGCACGGTGTAGGTGCGGGGCCTGCCCGTCTGTCCGCCGGCGGGTGTGGCGGCCGGCGCTGGGGCGGGTATGCGCAACTTCTGGCCGGTGTAGATGAAGTTCGGGTTGGTGATGTTGTTGAGATCTGTGATCTGTTTGATCGTGACGCCGTGACGGGCGGCGATCTTCGCCAACGTGTCGCCGCGCTGCACGACATAGATTGTCTCGCCGTCAACCTGGGCAGGCGCCGGCTGCGTCGGGGCCGGGGCTTGGGGCGCGACAGGAATCGGAGTCGGCGGGACGGGGCTGCTCGTGGTCGGCGGCGCCGGGGTGGCGACGCCTGCGGCCTGCGGCGTCTTCCCGGCCAGCACCGTCCTGGTCACCGACGTGGTGAGCGGTGTGGGCAACACGGTGCCGGCTTTCACGAGTGGGGTCGGGCCGATCGGGGTGGGCGCAGGCCGCTCGCGATTGCATCCCGTCAGCGCCAGGGCCAGGACAACCAGCAAAAGCACCAGGGTCAGATAGGCGAATCGGTTTTTCATGGCTCAGCCCTCCCAGGCATTTGGCAGACTTACACGGCGATGCGCAAAGATCATATCACAGATAGGCGGTAGCTTCAAATCGGCGCGCCGCGCAACGAGAGTCTTTTTCGATCATTGCCCGGTGTGGACCGTGTAGCCGAGCTCGGCCAGCGCCTTGAGCAGCTGCGGCAGGTCGTTTTCGCGCACCAGAGCCGCCTGTGTGGAGAGGAGTTCGCCCAATAGCGGCGCGACCGCCGGATCGGCCCGCAGGGCTGCCAGGATGCCGGCATCTTCGACGCGCAGTACGGCCCCACGGGTGATCGTCACTGCGCCGCTGTGCTCTTCCCAACGCGCGAGCGCTGCCGCCACGCGCGGCGGCAAGCGGTCGCCGCTGGCGCGGCGCAAGAATTCGATGATCGCCTGGCCACGCACGCCGGCCTCACGGCTGCGCGCCAGCCCGCCGCGCGTGATGCGATGGCGCGTCGGCTGGCCCAGCTCATACGGCGCCGCGATCGGCTCGGTGAAGCGCAGCAGGCGGAAACGGTCGAACAGCGGCAGCAACAGCGGTGCGGTGATGATGAAGTGTTCGTCAATGCTCAAACGCATCGGCCGCGGCAGGTGTTCGGGCAACGGCCGGCCCAGCCAGGCCGCGCCGAACGACGTCAGGCGGAAGGTTTGCAGCTGGCCTTCTGCGTCTTCGCCCAGCGTCAGCGCGCCGAGCCAGAAGAGCGGCCCGGTGAGGATGAAGCGGATCAACCGGCCCTCTACCTCGTCCCATGACTCGAAGCCGGAGAGATAGCGGCCAGTCGCGACGTCGCGCAGGTACCAGCCGGTGTACGAGCCGTCGGGCCGTTGGAAATCCGGGTCAGTCTCTTTGATCCAGGCCACGAAGTCGCCGATGCCGTACCAGTTTGCCGGTTCCAGCCGGCTCAAGGCGGCCAGGATGGCGCGACGTGCCGTCACCGGGTCGTTGCGCCAGGCGCCTTCCGCCTGCAAGGCGGGGATGTGACGCAGGTCGTTCCAGCCGTAGGGCTGGGCCGGTCCGGCGTCGGTGCTGTCGCGCCAGGCTTCGTACAGGGCTTTCATCTGTTCCCATAGCGTCAGGCGCAGCCACGCGGTCGTCTCCTGGGTGTTCACCACCAGACGGCCGCGGTCCACGGCCAGCCAGCCCCGACTGCGCGCCAGCGATATGGCCAGGTCAAACCGAACGGGATCGGGGAGGAGCATCCCTGCGCGGAGGGGGAGCAGATCGGCCGGTCGCGGCTGGCCGCTCCGTTCTATGCGAGGCGACAACTCGCGAACCGCTGCCAGCAGGCCGCAGATGTCCACAGCCAGGGTGTTATAGGCGTGTTTTTTGCGGGCAGGCTCTGGCTGCGGCGCCAGATTGTCGGCTACGGTCGGAACTGCCGGCACGGTCGCCGGCAGCAACTCGGCAGGGATGTAGATGTATTCGGCCGGGCCATCGCCCAGGTCTGCGAAGCCGCGAAAGATCAGGCCTCGATACCAGAGCTCCTCGGCCGGGCTTTGCGGCTGTCGCCAGATGGCTTCTCGCTCCAGCCGGCCAGGGCCGACGGGTCGGATGACGCCGTGTTGGCGCGTGAAGGCCGGCGTCTTCATCCGCCCACCCGCCGCTGCCAGCGCCGCCCAGGCCGCTCGTGCGGCTTCGGAGCAGGTGACCAGGGCGGCCGCGGTGGCTTCTGGCTCGGCCAGAGCTGCGGCCAGCTGGGTCGCAGCGTCATCGCGATGGTTGGTGCTCAGCGCGAGCGCGCGCAGCTCGGCGATGCCGCGCAGCATCGCCATCGAGTGGCCGCTGAGGCTGGCGAGCAAGGTTTGCATGGTCCGGCGAATGTTCGATGAAATGTCAGCGCAGCGGCGGCTTGCTGCGCTTGACAGCGACCGCCTGCGCCGTTATGATCTGTTCAGCGTGTGTTGTAGCGTTTGTCTGCACGCCCAGGAGGAGCAAATCATGACCCAAGGGCTTTTTGGTTCGAGATCATCCGGCGACCGGCTGGGCATCCTGGCCGGGCTGGTACGCCAGGCGCAACTGGTCTGGCGTCTGCTCCGCGATCCGCGTGTGTCGCTGCCCGTCAAAATGATCATTCCCGGCGTGGTCGGGCTCTACCTTCTGTTCCCGATTGATGCCCTGCCCGACGTGCTGCCGTTGCTCGGCCAGTTCGACGATCTCGCTGTGCTTCTGGCCGGCGTGGCCCTGTTCATCGAGATGTGCCCCCGACAGATTGTCGCCGAACATCGGGCCGCGCTGTTGGACGAGGCGACCGGCGGCCAACGTGTCGGTGCCGAGGGCGAAACGGTGGACGCCGAATACCGCGTGATCGAGTGATGCGGGGTGGGCGGCGGGCGTCGTACGTCACACGTCAAGAGGTGGCTCTGCTGCCGCCGACCTTTTGACGTCTGCCGCCTGACTCCTGACTTCCGTCTACCGTCTCCGCCAGCAGATCGTATTCGAGCGCGCCGGTGATCCTGGCCCGCACCATTTGTCCGATCGGGAGCGCGGCCGGCAGGATGACCAGGCCATCTATTTCCGGCGCATCCCGATAGGAACGGCCGAGCGAGACGCGGCGCTTTCGTTCGCCCGCGCGCCGATCGTTGAGCTCGCCGTGGCCTTCCACCAGGATGTCGAGCTCTCTCCCCACCTGCGCTTGATTGCGCGCCAGCGAGATGCGCTGCTGGACGGCCATCACGCGCTGATAGCGCTGGCGCTTCACCTCTTCGGGAATCTGGCCGGGCAGATCATATGCCGGCGTGCCCGGCTCTGGACTGAAGGGGAATACCCCCACTTTGTCGAATTGAACTGTCTCCAGAAAAGCCAGCAAGTTGGCGAATTCTTGCTCGGTTTCGCCGGGGTAGCCGACGATGAAGGTGCTGCGCAGGGCTATGTCCGGCATGGCCGCGCGCATCTGCGCCAGCGTTTCGATCACCTGTGCCGTGTTGCTGGGCCGGCGCATGCGCCGCAACACGGCCGGATCGCCGTGCTGCAATGGAATGTCCAAATAGTGACAGATTCGTGGGTCGCTGGCCATCACCTCGATCAGCCGCGGCGAGATGTGGCCAGGATAGGCGTACATCAGGCGCAGCCAGCGCAGGTCGGGGACGCCGGCGAGGATGGCCAGGATCAGAGCGGGCAGGCCGTCGGCCTGGCCCAGGTCGCGGCCGTAGTCGGTGGTGTCCTGGGCGATGAGTATGATCTCCTGCGCGCCCTGGGCGACGAGCGCCTGGGCTTCGGCGACAATGGCGGCTTGAGGCCGACTGCGCAGCCTACCTTTGAAGAGCGGAATGGCGCAAAACGCGCAGGGTGCATTGCAGCCATCGCTGATCTTCAGGTAGGCGCTGCCCGCACTGACCGGCGGCCGAGGCGTCGCGGTTACGTGTGGCTGCTCTGGATCGCCGAGCAATGCGTAGCGGCTGAAGAGCCGTTCGCCCCGGCCGTTCTGCCTGCGCAGTTCCTGAACGAAAGGCACGACTTCCATCCAGCGCCGCGTGCCCAGCAGTCCGTCTACCTCTGGCACTTCTTGGATGATGCGTTGACCGGCCCGTTGTGCCATGCAGCCGGCCGCGATGAGAAGCTGGCCGGGTCGTTTTTGGCGGGCGAGATCGCGCAACGCGGCCAGCGATTCGGCCTCGGCTGCGGTCAGAAAGCCACAGGTGTTGACCAGCAGGATGTCGGCGTCGTCGGGGCTGGCCGCGCCCTGATAGCCAGCCTGACCCAGGAGCATGGCCATTCCCTCGCTGTCTACTGTGTTTTTGGGACAACCGAGCGTGAGCAGGTAGTAACGCATGGACCACCTGTGGGCGAGGATGTCTGACGCGTGCAGCCGATTCCTGGAGTTGCTGCTGCGCCTCAGCCGGCTGGTGTTGGCGTCGGCGAAGGCCGCGGTGCGCCGGGGGTGGCAGTGCGCTCTTGCACCTGGCCCTGATCCACGACCCAGAGCCGTTCGACGACCTGGCCGACAGTGCCCATCTTGCCGAGTGATTCGCCGTTAAGGATCATCTCGATGCCGCCGGCATTTCCGGTCAGGATGCGGAGGGAAGCATTGGCCTCCCAAGCGCGAGATTGCCCCGGCTCAAGAGTGCCCTCCAGCACCATCACGTCATCGACGGTCACACGCAGCCAGGAACGCTGATCGGCGCGGATTTCGACGGCGATGCGTGTGACGACCTCCGGCGTAGCAGTCGGCCGGGGGGTGGGCGTCAGCGTCGGTGGAACAGTAGGTGTCGGCAGGGGTAACAGGTCCGAGGTCGGCGTGGCTTTCATGGCAGCGCGCGCCTCGGCGGTCGGCGTGGCTGTGATGATCCACGGCGTGGGAGTTGCCGACGGCGTGTTCGTGGGCGTGCGCGTCGGATTGAGCGCCGACAGCATGACCGCGGTGCTCTGCTGCCCCATAAACCACCAGCCCGCGGCCGCGACGGCACCGATCAGGCAAATGGCCACCACCCAGCGCACCCAGCCCAGATCGCGCCGGATGTCCATCAATTCGATCTCGGCAGGACGATAATCTACCAGGCGCGGCTTGCCGATCTCGGCGATCAGCGTCTCGTCGCTGACATCTCCGCTCTCTTGGGCGTAACGTTGTACGATCTCGCCGGGGTCAAGGCCCAGGAAGTCGGCGTAGATGCGCAGGAAGCCGCGCGCGATCGTGCCGCGCGGCAGACTGGCCCAGTCTCCCTGCTCAAACGCCGCCAGATACTTCTGCCGGATGCGCGTCGCCTTCTCCACGTCCGCCAGGCTGAGCTCTTTGGCGGCGCGCGTTTCGGCTAACAGACGTCCGAGTTCACTCATAACCCGTTCTATCCCTGGAGTCTACAAACTTCGCTTCACTATACCCGCACCGCTCCGAAAAGTCAAAGTAAACAATAGCGCGCGGCAACGTTGCGCAAAGCGTCGCTCGCGGATATGATGGTGCCGACAAATGGGCAAATCGGCCAATCGGCAGGTGCGGCAAGGCGATATGCGCAGACAGACGATCCGTTGGGCCCGGGGGTTCCTGTTGGCCGTTCTTGTGGTGGCGCTTGTGGCCGGCGTGATGGCGACCTGGCCGTCGGCGCGTGGCGCCGCGCCGATGGTTGGTGGGGTGCGGTTGTTCGGCGCGCTTTTTCCGCTGGCCGGTCGGCATATCGGCATCGTGGCCGGCCACAGCGGCAGCGATGCGGGCGCCGTCTGTCCAGATGGCCTGACCGAGGCGCAGGTGAACCTGGCGATCGCCGAGGCCGTCGTGCGGGAGGTTGAGGCGCGCGGCGCGACGGCCGATCTGTTGGCCGAATTCGATGAGCGGCTGTCGGGCTATCGGGCCGATGCGTTCGTTTCGATCCATGCCGATTCGTGCGAAGTGGACCTCAGCGGCTACAAGGTTGCCGGCCTGGAGGATGCCCGGAACAGCGCGTCGGCGCGGCTCGTGGAGTGCCTCTGGCGCGAATACGAACGGGCTACCGGCCTGCCGCGGCATCCCGACACGATCACCTACGACATGAGCCAATATCACGCGTTTCGAGAGATCGCCGGGACGACTCCCGCGGCCATCATCGAGATCGGCTTTCTCAAAGCAGACCGCGACCTGCTGACCCGCCAGCCTCAGCGCGTTGCAGCGGGCATCGTGGCCGGCATCGAGTGCTTTTTGCAAAATCGGGAGCAAGGAGGACGATGAATTCCTGCGAACGCATGACCGCGCGGCTGGCCGGTCAGCCGGTGGATCGGCCGCCCAACTTCAACATCATGATGCAATTCGCGGCGCACTACATCGGGCAGCCGCTGGCGCGCTACTACCAGGATCACCGCGTGCTTTGCGCCGCCAATTTCGCCGTGCAGGAGGCCTTCGATCTGGACATCCTGCAGGCGATCTCCGATCCGTATCGCGAGGCGGCCGATTGCGGCCTGCCGGTCGAGTTCCCCGACGACGGCCTGCCGATCTGGAAGGGGCCGCTGCTGGCCGAGCCGGCCGATCTGGCCCGGCTCAAGTCGCCGAAGCCCGAGGATGGCCGGCGGATGAGCGATCGGCTGGCCGCTATCCGGCTTTTTCGGGAACGGGCCGGTGGCCGCGTGCCGATCATGGGCTGGGTAGAGGGTGCGCTGGCCGAGGCGGCCGACCTGCGCGGGGTGAGCACGCTGCTGACCGATCTGTATGATCGGCCGGAATGGGTGGCCGAGCTGCTGGAGATCTGCACCGATCTGGCGATCGCGTTCGCCCGCGCTCAGGTCGAAGCTGGTGCCGATATCATCGGCCTGGGGGACGCGGTTGCCTCGCAGATCTCTCCGCGCGCATATCGCCAGTTCGCATTGCCCTACGAGCAGCGCATCTTCGCTGCAGTGCGGGCGATGGGTGCCATTCCCCGGCTCCACATCTGCGGCAACACCTCGCGCATCCTGGCTGACATGGCACAGAGCGGTGCGCAGATTATAGACATTGACTGGATGGTGGACATGGGCCAGGCGGCGACGGTCTTCGGCGAGCGGGCGGCCGTTTGCGGCAACTTCGACCCGGTCAAAATCATGCTGCACGGAACGCCTGCGCAGGTGCAGGAGGCCGTGCGCGCCAGCTTGGCCGCGGGCGGCCCGCGTTGCATCAGCATGGCCGGCTGCGAGATCCCGGACGGCACGCCCCACGCCAATCTGCGGGCACACGCGGCCGCGCTGCGAATGGCAGGCGGACACGGCTAGGGCGGGCACGGAGGCTCGCGTCGCACGTCGGGGCGATCCCTGTGTGGTCGCCCGGTTGCCAATCCCGCAAAACAATTGTATCATTGTCTCGGCGGCGTCACACAAACCTCGCCGCGCGCAGCGCATTTGATGTTTCACGAGGCCCCGATGCCCAAGCCTAAAACCCGTTATGTTTGCTCTGTTTGCGGCAGCGCGCAGCCCAAATGGCAGGGCAAATGCCCCGATTGCGGCGAGTGGAACACGCTGGTCGAGACGATCATCGCCGAAGCGCCGCCCGGCCGCGTGGGCAGTCCCTCCGCCAGTCCGGCCGGCGTTGGCCCCCTGGCGCTGCCCGACATTGCTGCAGATGGGTACGAGCGCATTCCCGTGCCCATCGGCGAGCTGAGCCGGGTGCTGGGCGGCGGCATCGTGCCTGGTTCGGTGGTCCTCATCAGCGGCGATCCGGGCATTGGCAAGAGCACGCTGCTCCTTCAGCTGTGCGCCGTGCTGGCCGAGGGGGGCACCGATCGGGCCGGTGCAGGTCGCGGGCCTGTCCTCTACGTCTCCGGCGAAGAATCCGCCAGTCAGATCAAGCTGCGCGCGGCGCGGCTGGGTATCGCCTCGCCGAATATCCTGGTGCTGGCCGAGACCCATCTGGAGAGCATCAGCGCGCACATCGAGAAGACGCAGCCCCGGCTGGTGGTTGTGGACTCGGTGCAGAGCATCTATTCTGATGCGATCCAGTCGGCTGCGGGCAGCGTGACCCAGGTGCGCGATTGTGCCGCGGCGTTGCTGCGGCTGGCCAAGTCGCAGACCTTCCCGCTTTTCCTGGTAGGCCACGTGACCAAAGAAGGCGCGATCGCCGGCCCGCGCGTGCTCGAACACATGGTGGACACTGTGCTCTACCTGGAGGGCGAGCGATTTCACTCTTTCCGTCTGCTGCGTTCGGTCAAGAATCGTTTCGGCTCCACGAACGAGGTCGGCGTGTTCGAGATGGCCGAGCGGGGCCTGGTTGAGGTGAAGAACCCGTCGGAGGCGTTTCTGGCCGAGCGACTGCCCAATGCAGCCGGTTCGGCCATCGCGGTGACCATGGAGGGCACGCGGCCGATCCTGGTCGAAGTGCAGGCGCTCACCAGCGCTACCGCGTTCGCGCAGCCACGGCGCACCGGCAACGGCGTGGATTTCAACCGGCTGCTGTTGGTCACGGCCGTCCTGAGCAAACGGGCCCGCGTGCGCTTGTCCGATCAGGATGTGTTCGTCAACGTTGTGGGCGGGCTGGAGGTCGAAGAGCCGGCGGCAGATCTGGCCATTGCTGCGGCCATTGCGTCATCGGCGCGCAATCGGCCCGTGGCAGCCGACCTGGCGCTGATCGGCGAGGTAGGGCTGAGCGGCGAACTGCGCAGCGTCGGCCAGCTGTCGCGGCGCATCAACGAGGCGGCCAAGCTCGGCTTTACCCGGGTGCTGGTGCCGAAGACGGTCGCGCGCAAGCTCGAACGGTCACCGGCCGGGCTCGAAGTGCTGGGCGCGCGCACTGTGCGCGAGGCAATCGAAATGGCGCTGGTTCCGGCCGCGCCCGGCGACGAGGCCGGATAAACGCGTCCCTGGTGCTACGTGTATGGAAATCCTGTGCCGGCCTGGATTCACAAGATCTGCAAACCGTGATACAATGCACGGCCAGCAGGTCATGATCTCTCGACAGGGTAGGCGATCATTGTGCCTCATTGGCAGCGTACTCTCTATACTTTGTGGGTGACCCAGTTCATCGCGGTCGCCGGTTTCTCGTTCGTCACGCCGTTCGTGCCCTACTACATTCAGGAATTGGGCGTCACAGACGTGCGGCAGGTCGGCATTTGGGCCGGGCTGGTCACTTCGGCGCAGGCGGTGAGCATGGCGCTGATCGCGCCGGTGTGGGGCGCGCTGGCCGACCGCTACGGCCGCAAGCTGATGGTGCTGCGCGCCACGTTCGGCGGCGCGGTGATCCTGACGTTGATGGGCTTTGTGTCCAACGTCCAGCAGCTGATGGCCCTGCGTTTTGTCCAGGGCCTTTTCACCGGCACCGTGCCGGCCACCATGGCCCTAGTCGCTGCCACTGCGCCGAAAGAGCGTTCGGGCATGGCGATGGGCTCGCTCCAGACGGCGATCTATCTGGGGGTATCGTTGGGGCCGCTGCTCGGCGGCATTTCCGGCGATGCGCTCGGCTACCGGCCGAGCTTCTGGGTGACGGGCGCGTTGCTTTTCATTTCCGGGCTTCTGGTGATGTTTTTTGTGCACGAGGAATTCCATCCCGTGACGAGCGCCGGCCGGAGCAAAGAGGGCGGCTACGTTGCCGGTCTGCTGATGGTCCTGTCGTCCATGTCGTTGCTGGCCGCATTTGCTGCACGCATTCTGCTGCGCATCGGCAACGGTGCCATCAATCCGATCTTGCCGCTCTACGTCCAGACGTTGTTGCCTGTCGGCGCCCAGATCGGCATCGTCACCGGCCTGATTTCCGGCGTCTCCTCGTTGGGCTCGGCGGTGGGTGCGCCCATCATCGGCAGCTGGAGCGATCGGTTGGGCCAGCGTCGCCTGTTGATCATTTGCGCAGCGGCGGCCGGCATCTTTTTCGTGCCGCAGGCTTTCGTGCGTGATCCACGCTGGCTGATCATCTGGCAGTTTTGCAGCGGGTTCGCAGTTGGCGGCACCCTGGCGACTCTGACCGCGCTCCTGGCGAAGCTGACGCCGGAGGGCCGCGCCGGCGTGGTTTTCGGCCTGGATTCGAGTGCGATGGCCGTCTCCAACGCCACCGGTCCGCTGGCCGGAGCAGCCGTCGCGGCGGCCTGGGGGCTGCGCGCTCCCTTCCTGTTGACCAGCCTGATCTCATGGGCGGCCGCGTTCGTGATTGGGATCGGGGTGCGTTCGCGCCAGGAGCGTTCTCAGCCTGTTGTTTTGTCGCCGGCGGGGAACCTGGGCCGCGTGTCAGCAATCATTTCGAGGAGTGACCGTTTGAACGACAGGTGATTTTCTCGATGCGGAGGGCAGCCATGCGACCGAAGATAGATGATACATGGTTCGGCAGCATCACGGTGGAGGGTCAGCGGTACGAGCACGATATCATCATCCGCCTGAGCGGCAAGGTGCGCAAACGCGACAAGGCCCTGTCCAAAGCAGTTTACGGTACATCTCACATCATCAGCCTGGCCGAGATCGAGGATCTCTATCGCAAGAAGGCGACGCGCCTCATCATCGGCACCGGGCAGTCGGGGCAGGTGCGCCTGTCGCAGGAGGCCGCCGAGTTCCTGAAAGCGCAGGGTTGCCCGGTGGATCTCTACCCGACCCCGATCGCGATCCAGCGCTGGAATGAAGCCGAGGGCGCCGTCTTGGGCCTGTTTCATGTGACCTGTTGATCCCGGCGGAAACACGTGACACACGAGAGAAGAACGAGCATCATGTTAAGAAATGCAACACTGGCATTCGTCGGTTCCGGCGTCATGGGCGAAGCGATGATCCGCGGCATCCTGAACCAACGCCTGTTGGAGCCGGAGGCGATCACGGCCAGCGATCCGTTGCCCGACCGGCTGCAGGTGCTGCGCGGGCGCTACGGCGTGCGCACGACAACCGACAATCAGGCCGCAGTCCGTGCTTCAACGATCACGATCCTCAGCATTAAGCCACAGAGCATCCCGAAAGTGCTGCCGGAGATCCGAGAGGTGATCGCCCCCGACGCGCTGGTCGTCAGCATCGTGGCCGGGGTGACGATCAACCGGCTGCACCGGGGTCTGGGCATCGAGCGGATCGTGCGGGCCATGCCCAACACGCCAGGCCAGGTGGGCCACGGTATGACGGTCTGGACCGCAACGGCCACGGTGGATGATACGGGCCGACGTCAGGCGCAGGCGATCCTCGGCGCGCTGGGCAAAGAGCTGTATGTGGATGAAGAGGGCTACCTGGACATGGCGACCGCGCTCAGCGGCACCGGTCCGGCCTATGTTTTCCTCTTCATGGAGGCGCTCATTGACGCCGGCGTGCACATGGGGTTTTCCCGGCGGATCGCCCAGGAGCTGGTCTATCAGACCATCGAGGGTGCGGTGGCCATCGCGCGCGCCAGCGGCGCGCATCCCACCGAGCTGCGCAACCAGGTCACCTCGCCTGGCGGCACCACTGCCGAGGCGCTCTATCAACTGGAGAAAGGCGGTTTCCGCACCGTGATCTCCAAAGCGATCTGGGCTGCATATCAACGTTCGCGTGCCCTGGGAGAGATGGGGGAAAAGTGAACTACGCTGTCATTAATTTGATCAATTTGATCTTCGACATCCTGATCCTGTTGATCTTCGTAGATGTGATCGGCAGCTGGGTGGTGGCGCTGCGGATCCGGCTGCCCGATGCGGTCTTTCGGCTGCTCGAGGTCGTCCATTCCCTGATTGCGCCGATCATGGAGCCGGTGCGACGCATCATTCCGCCGATCGGCGGCCTCGACCTCTCGCCGATCGTGGTGCTCATCGGCTTGCAAGTGATCCAGCGCGTGTTGCTTTCGGTTTTGGCCGGCTTCCGGTGATGGGGGGCGTCATATGAGTGCAAAATTGCGGGGACGAATGAACGCCGGATTGCTGGTTGGCATCATTGCCGGGTTGTTGGTCGGCTGCGTGGCGATGCCGGCTGCACCGATGCCGCCACAGCCGGCCGCGCCGACCGCCGGCCCCGCAGAGCCGCCTGCGGTAATCCTGGCAAAGGAGGACCTGGCGCAGCGTCTGGGCATCCCGGCGGACGACATCACAACGCGCTCAGTTGAGGCGGTGAACTGGCCTGATGCCAGCCTTGGCTGCCCGCAGCCCGATATGATGTACGCGCAGGTCGTGACGCCGGGCTATCGGATCGTGCTAGAGGCCCGCGGGCAGGCCTACACATACCACACCGGCGGCACAACTGTTGTGCTTTGCCAGCCGCAATTGAAATGAAACCAGGGAGGCGCGGCCCTGTCCCTCCGTGCCAGGCACCTGCCGGGGTGCCTGGCACGTCTGACGGCTATTTTCGAGCCAGAACAACGGGCGGCCGCCGCACGGCGATAGGAATGCGGCTCCTCGCGGCATGCGCGATCGTGGCGTTGCTGGGTTTTGGTCTGCTTTGGGCTGCCCGCAGCGCCCTCGCCGCGGCTGTTGGCCTGTCCGAACCGTCGAGCCGACCGGCAGCCAGCGCCGCCACGCCGACCGTTTCTCCCCTCAAGCAGCCTCCGGCTGATGGTCGCGCCGCGATGCCGGCGTCCCATGCCGGTGTCCACCCTGCTTTGCTCCGCGCGTTGGCCGTTGCCCGGCCCGACGACTATCTCCCCATCATTGTCGAATGGGCCGGGACAGACGTGCTGGCTGGCCAGCTCGCGGCGCTGCCCGTCCAGACCGATCGCGTGACACAGCGTCGGCAGGTGATCGCGGCATTGCAGGCCAGCAGTCAGCAGGCCACGGCCGCGCTGCGTGCTGCGTTGACGGACGCGGTGGCGGCCGGCCAGGCGCGGCAGGTGCGCGCATTCTGGATCAGCCCTGTGATTGCACTGGAGGCCCGGCCCGAATTGATTGCCAGCCTGGCCGCGCGGCCCGATGTGGTCGCGCTGCGCCTGGATGCGCCGATTCCCCTGCAGCAGCCGATGTTCGAGGCTGCCACCGCGCCGCAGGCGGCTGCCGCAGCCCTGTGGAATCTGGCCATGATCCGCGCTGATCTTGCCGCGGCCCTTGGCCTCGATGGTGCCGGGGTTGTGGTCGCCAATTTGGACACCGGTGTGGACTGGCAGCATCCGGCCCTGCTCACGAAGTACCGCGGCTATCGCGAGCGCGGCCCGGCCGTCCACCGTGGCAACTGGCATGTCTCGACCAACGAACCCTACCTCTATCCCGGCGATGGCAACGGGCACGGCACGCATACCATGGGCACGATCGTCGGCGATGATGGCGCGGGCAATCGCGTCGGTGTGGCGCCCGCCGCGCGCTGGATCGCAGTCAAGCTGTTCACCAACGAGGGCTTCACCTACGAAAGCTGGATTCACGATGCATTCGAATGGGTCATGGCGCCAGAAGGCGATCCCGCGCTGGCGCCCGACATCGTGAACAATTCATGGGGCAGCGAACAGAGCGCAAACGAGGCCTTTCGCCAGGATGTGCAGGCGCTGATTGCGGCGGGTATTTTGCCGGTTTTTGCTGCCGGCAACAGCGGCCCGCGCACGGGCTCGGTGCACAGCCCGGCCAGCTATCCAGAGGCGCTGGCCGTGGCTGCGCTCGATGTCGAGGGCCAGGTGACCACGTTCTCTTCCCGTGGGCCCAGTCCCTGGGGCAACGTGAAGCCGGAGGTTGCTGCGCCGGGCGTGGCGGTGCTGTCTGCATTTCCGGGCGGCGGCTGGGCATACGGCACGGGCACCAGCATGGCCGCGCCGCATGTGACCGGCCTGGCCGCGCTGCTGCGCCAGGCGCTTCCCGGCGCATCGGCTGATCTGCTCGCTGCGCTCATCCAGGAGACTGCCCGGCCGCTGGCCGAGGAGATCCCGAACAACGACACCGGCTACGGGCTGGTGGACGCTTACGCAGCCGCTTTGCGCGTGACCCCGACCGGCGAGATCGCCGGCCGTGTGCTGAGACCGGATGGCGGCGGGATCGCTCGCGCGCAAATCACGGCCATCCCGCACGCCGCTGTCGCGGCCACAGTGACCGCGGTCACCGATGCGACCGGCGCCTTCACCCTGGCGCTGCGCCCTGGCCTCTACGATGTCGAGGGCCGCGCGTTTGGGTTCGCTGCCGGTCGCGTCGGTGGCGTCCAGGTTGACGCGGGACGACGCCGGTCGCTGAGCCTCATCTTGACGGCGTTGCCCGTCGGTTCGGTCTTCGGCCGCGTGACCGATAGCGACACGGCCGCGCCCCTTTCGGCGACGGTCACGGTGGATGGTGTGCCCGTGCAAACGCAGACCGACCCGACCACCGGGCTGTACAGCCTGGCGCTCCCCGACGGGGCCTGGATGCTTCGTTTCATGGCGGACGCGCATCGCATCGTCCGCCGCACGATTGCCATCACGGCCGGAGCCGGCCAGGCGCTCGACGTGGCGCTCCCCTCTGCCCCGCGCATCCTGCTGGTGGACAGTGGGCCGTGGTATTACGGCAGCCAGATCGGCTATTTCACCGATGCGCTCGAAATATTGAACTATCCGTTCCGGCTCTGGCCCATCCGCAGCCAGACGGACGCGGCTGACCTGCCTGGCTCGCGGCCCGGGCTGAGGATATTGCGGGCCTACGATGTCGTCATCTGGTCGGCGCCGCTCGATTCGCCGGGGCTGGTCGGCGCTGCGAACGATCTGCGCATCTATCTGAATTCCGGTGGCCGGCTGCTTCTGAGCGGGCAGGATATCGCCTACTTCGACGGCGGAGGCACGATCTTCGAGGCACCGCAGCCTTATTTCTTCGATCTGCTGGGGCTGCGCTGGGAGGACGAAGCCGGGTTGGCCACTTTGTTCGGCGCGGCTGCCGGCCCGCTTGCCGGCATCACCGTGACGCTGAATACGGCCGACAGCGCACGCAATCAGCTGCACCCGGATCAGGTGTACATCCGGCCCGATCGTCTGACGCAGCCACTGTTGACGTGGCCGGGCGGCCAGGTCGGTGGCGCATTTGCGGGCGACTGTCAGCCATTCCGCGCTGCCTGGCTGGGCTTCGGGCTGGAGGGCGCCGGACCGGAGGCGGTGCGGCTGGAGACGTTGGGCCGCCTGCTGGATTGGGCGGTCGCCGCACCGACGCCGTACGGTCTGACGGTGACCGTTCCCGCCGCGCCCCTCATCGGGCCAGCCGGCAGCACCGTCACCGGGACGATTCAGGTGCGATCTACGGGTGTGCTCTCGGACACGGCAGATGTTCAGGTCACGGGCGGTCCGTGGCCGCTTCTCCTGATCCTGGCCGACGGCAGCCCGGTGACCGGCGCGGCCGCTTTTCCGCTGGGCCGCTGCGCCGGTGCCGCCCTGGAGCTGCGGGTTGACATTCCGCTCACAGCCGCCGTGCATGCCCGCAGCGTCTACACCTTCACCTTTCGCAGCCGAGGCGACCCGACCCAGGTGCAAACAACCACCGTGGTCGTCAAAACACCGGCGCCGGTCCTGTTCGTGGACGATGAGCGATGGTACCATCATCAGGATCGCTACTTCACGGCGCTGGAGGCTTTGGGGCTGGCCTATGACGTGTTCGACACCGGCGGCGGCAACTGGGGACCGCCGACCGATACGCTGGGCCGTTATCCACTCACGATCTGGACGACCGGCTACGACTGGTATAGCCCGTTGAGCGCGGAGGAGGAGAACCGGCTGGCTGCCTATCTCGATGCCGGCGGTCGCCTGCTGCTGGTCGGTCAGGATATCCTGGATGTATCCGGCCTGACCGATTTCGTGCGCGATCGGCTGGGCGTGCTCGACGCCACACTCTCCGTCACGGCGACCGAGGTGCTCGGCGTGCCGGCCGGGCCGCTGGGCGAAGACCTGGGGCCATGGCGGCTCGTCTATCCTTTCACCAATTGGAGCGACGCGGTGATTCCCCGGCCCGGCGCGCAGGGCGTCCTGCTGGATCAGCATCCGTACATCGTGGGTGTGGTGAACGGGACATCGGGCTGGCGCACGGCGTTTTTCCCCTTCCCGCTCGAGGCGCTCAGTGATGCGGCGCGGCAGAGGCTGCTCGAACGGACGACTCTCTGGCTCAGCCCGCTGGGCGAGAGCCGCCTGCTGGTGCCGCCGTTCGCGACCGCAGGCAGCCGTGTCCCCGTGACGCTGACGCTGGGGCTGGCGACCGATGCGCCGCGCGCCGGCCTGGTCGCGCGTTTGCCGCTTCCGGCGGGGGTGACTGTGGTGCCGGGCAGCGAGCGCGGCCCCTGGCGTTTTGACGCCGGCCAGGCCGCGCTCTACTGGACAGGTGCGCTCACTCCCGGCGTGACGCTGACTCTGGGCACCGATCTGATCGTGCCGACCGGCATCCCTGCGGGCCGACATTTGCCCCTCCGCGCCGAACTGGGCGCCGGCGCCGGCCTGACGGTGACCGCAGCGGCCGATCTGTTCGTGGATGTGCCCTGGTTGAGCGCGTACGAGGAGGCGACGCCTGTGCGGCTCTGGCTCGGTGAGACCGCGCAGTTCACGATTACCGTGCAGAACATCGGCCTGCTGCCGACCACGGCCCGGCTGACCGACACGTTGCCGGCGGAGATCCGGCTGGTGACTGGGAGTGCGTGGGCCTCGCGCGGGAACGTGACGGTGAGCGCCACGCGCGTGCGCTGGTCGGACGTGCTGGCGCCGGGCGAGCAGGCGCAGATTGGTTTTCGTGGGGTGCTTGCGACGACGCAGCAGGGTGTTCGCGTTGCCGATCGCGTCGAGGTGACGGACGACTTTGGCCGGCGGATCATCGCCTGGGCCGAGGTGCAGGCGCTGGCGCGCGTGCATCTGCCGATGATTTGGCGACGATAGGCTGTGGGGGGGCCGCGGAGGCCCGCGCCGCCCGTCACAGAAAGGAGCAATTATGCGACGAATTCAGATCACTGCCGGGAATGTTTCCCTGCCGGCCGAACTCAATGACAGCCCGACGGCTCGCCTGGTGTGGGAGGCGTTGCCCATCGAGGGCCGCGCCAATATATGGGGAGACGAGATCTACTTCGAGATCCCCGTCGTGGCCAGGCAGGCGGCGGACGCCCGTCCCGACGTGGCCGTAGGCGAGCTGGGCTACTGGCCGGTCGGCCGCGCCTTCTGCATCTTCTTCGGTCCGACGCCGGCCAGCGTGGGCTCTGCCCCGCGCGCTTACAGCCCGGTCAACATCCTGGGCCGCGTGATCGGCGACGCGACTGCCTTTCGCAGCGTGGCTGACGGTGCCACAGTGCGTCTGACACGCAGCGAAACGTAGGGGTAGGGGGCCCGGCGGGTTTTCAACCCGAAGGGCCCACGCGGAAGAATTGCCGGCGCGTTTGACTTCTTACGAAAAGTTGCCCGTTCATCAAAAATACGTTATGCTTACCTTTTGAATTTTGCAGGAAAAGGGCAAGCAGACTGATGCCGGTGAATCCGTTCAACCCGATGGTCGTTCAAAGCGACCGGACGGTGTTGCTCGAAGTTGACAATCCACTCTACAGCGAAGCGCGCGACGCACTGGCGCGCTTCGCCGAGCTCGAGAAAAGCCCCGAACACATCCACACCTATCGGCTGTCGCCGCTCTCCCTCTGGAACGCGGCCGCCAGCGGCCTGACCGCGGAGACCATCCTCGCCTACCTGGCGCAATATAGCAAATACGATGTGCCCGGCAATATTCAGGCCGATGTGCGGGATTACATCAGCCGCTTCGGCCGGCTCAAACTGCACAAAGACTCCACCGGTGCCCTGCTTCTGACCGCTGACGACCCCCTGCTCATGCTGGAGGTCAGCCGGCAGCGCAAAGTCAAACAGTTTATCCTCGAAGAGGTAGATGCCTGCACTGTGCGGGTCAATCCCGCCATGCGGGGCCACATCAAGAAGGCGTTGGTGGATGTCGGCTATCCGGCCGAGGATCTGGCCGGCTATGTCGAGGGCGCCGGGCTGCTCATCAAGCTGTTGCCTGCCCGCCGGACGACGGGCGAGGTGTTCCGGCTGCGCCACTATCAGACAGATGCCGTGGCCACGTTTCATGCCGATGGCTCGCCGCGCGGGGGGTCGGGCGTCATCGTGTTGCCGTGCGGCGCAGGCAAGACGATGGTCGGCATGGGCGTCATGGATCGGCTCCAGACTAACACCCTCATCATGACGACCAATACCGTCGCCGTTCGCCAGTGGATAGACGAGCTGCTGGACAAAACCTCGCTGGCTCCATCCGAGATCGGCGAGTATTCCGGCGACGTGAAGGAGATCCGGCCGGTCACCGTCACCACCTACCAGATCCTCACCTATCACAAACGCCAACGCGGCCGCAATAATGCCCCCGACGACCTGGGCTGGGACGATGATGGCGCACCCAAGCCGCTCTCTATCGAGGATTTTCCGCATTTTCAGCTCTTCAACGAGCGCGATTGGGGGCTGATCATCTACGACGAGGTGCACCTGCTGCCGGCGCCGGTGTTTCGCATGACGGCCGAATTGCAGGGAAAGCGACGCCTGGGCCTGACCGCTACGCTGGTGCGCGAGGATGGCCGGGAGGAAGATGTCTTCGCGCTCATCGGCCCGAAAAAATACGACGTGCCCTGGAAAGACCTGGAGCGCCAGGGCTGGATCGCCACCGCGCACTGCCACGAAATCCGGCTGACGATGTCGCGCGAGCGGCGCATGGAATACGCCCTGGCCGACAGCAAACTCCAGTATGCCATCGCCGCCACCGATCCCGTCAAGCTCGACGTGGTCGAACAGTTGATCGCCAAACATCCCGATGACCAAATCCTGATCATCGGCACGTACCTGGAACAACTGGAGCAGGCGGCCACACGCTTCAACGCGCCATTGCTTACCGGCAAGACGCCCGTGCGCGAGCGACAGAAGCTCTACCAGCAGATGCGTGAGGGCACGTTGCGAGTGCTCGTCGTCTCCAAGGTTGCCAACTTCGCCATAGACCTGCCCGATGTCAGCGTGGCCATCGAGATCAGCGGCACGTTCGGCTCGCGGCAGGAGGAAGCGCAACGGCTGGGCCGCATCCTGCGGCCCAAGAGCGACAACCGGCCGGCGCATTTCTACGCGCTGGTGATGCGGGATACCAAAGATCAACTTTTCGGCAGTCATCGGCAGATGTTTTTGACCGAACAGGGGTACAAATACGAAATCCTGTACGAAGATGACATGCCGGACTTCGATCCGATGCACGACGAGGCGCACTGGTGAGTCCATCAGCCGATGCCCACGCACGGGCGGTTGCCAACCTGCGCAATGCACTCCAGGCTGTTTCGATTCAAGGCCTGCGCAACGCGGCGCGGTTGTGGAACTGGCCGATTAAAGGCGTCGCCAAAGCCGAAATCGTTCAGCAACTGATGGAACATCTCGGCAATACGCAAGAAATGGCGACGGCCTTTCGCGGCCTGCCGCTCACCCACCGGCAAGCGGCGATCTGGCTTGCCCATATGGGCGTAGTGGAGGAGCCAGCAGAGACATTACGCATGGTGATCGGTATTACGGAGGGTCGGGAACTGGCCAAAGCCACTATCGCGCACGCCATCACCGAATTGCGCCAGCGGCTGATCGTGCTCGAGGGGTCCTATCAAGGGATATTTGTCCCCGAAGTCTATCGGGAATGGTTGCCGTCGGCAGAGGCAGCGCAGTTGCTCTATGCCGGCCAGCCCACGCCGGGTGGCCGGCCCGAGATCGTACCGGCTTTCAACCTCGATCAGCTCAATCAACATGTCGAACAGCTGCTGACGCTGATAGAGCGTGAACAGCCGAGCCTGCAACAAGCGCAGGCTGCGTCGGCGCCGGCGCAGCCTGCTATGCAGCCATTGGGCCAGCCGCCCGCCGGCCCGGCGTTGCAATCGCATGCCGGCATCGTATCGAGCAGCCTTCTGGCCCAATGGGGATATGTCAGCCTGGAAGAACAGAACCTGGCACGGACTTTGCTTAGCATCACGCTGATAGGCGGCCTGTGCCGCGTGCAGGAAAACAACAATCGTCTCGTGCTCGACGCCAAAACAATGAGCGCCTGGCGCGAACTGTCTCCCGCAGCGCGACGCGAACATCTGGTTGGATGGTGGGCATCGCCCATGCCGGGCAGCGGGACGGGCAGCATCATGATCACGGTCCCTTTGTCGCATAAAAGCTGGGATGAGCTCGATCTCGTCCTGACTGCCCGGCCCAGGTACACGTTGCGGCCACGGGTGAGCTGGGTAGGCCGCGAGAGTCTCGACCTCCAGCTCAGATATATGCGCGCCTGGCTTCTTAACCTGATCTCGGCATTGCGTCCGGATGTCTGGTACGACTATGGGCGCTTCCTCGACCTCATTTTCAGCATCCGGCGGGACCTTTTTCTTTCGACGACTCATCAGATCGGCTGGAGCTGGTATGCCGACAGCACTCGTCTGGAAGCGTCGCAGATGCTGCGCTCGCAATGGGAAGAGACCTACGGCCTCCTGGTCGTTGCTTGGCTGACCGGCCCGGCCACCTGGTTGGGCCTCGTGCAGACAGCCATCCAGGATGACCGGGTGGTCGCGTTCATGCGGCCCGGTGCCGCCGCGAGTCCGGCGGCCGCGCCGCTTCACAAAGACGCTCTGCGTTTCCTGCCCGATGGCCGACTGATCCTCCGCAACACGTGGCAGACCGGCGACCTGCGCAAGCTTGTCGGCAAGATCGCCGTCGAAACAGCGCGCGATCGAGAGACGACGACCTATGTGCTCTCAACCGAAGCGTTCCGGAAGACGCTGTTGGCAGGTCAGAGCGCCGAGCAGGTGATCGGTGAGTTCGTCGGCGCCGAGTTCGCGTTGCCGGACGCACATGCCGACCGGCTGCGAGAGTGGCAGGGGCGGCTTGGCCGCTATCAGCTCTACGATAACCTCGGCGTCATCGAATTCAGCGACGATGAGACGCTGGCTGAAATCCAGGCCATGATCGGCTGGGGCCGCAACGACCTCTATCCGATCTCCCCGCGGTGTCTGGTCGTGCTTCGGCCCGATGCCATTCCGGATCTGGTGGAAGAGCTGCGTCGTAAAGGCTACACACCACAGGTGAAGCTATGACGCCTCCACCGTTACGGAACGCGATTGATGCCTTTCGCGCCAATGATGTCGCCACGATCCTGCGCACGGCCGGCGTGGGAGAGATGCCCAAAACCAAAGAAGGCAAGGCCGAGCTGTGGCTCAAGCTGATCGGCGAGCCCGCCCGCATCCGCACCGCGTTGAGCCGGGTCAATGCGCGTTGCCGGAAAGCGCTCGAGATCTTGCAGCTGGCAGGCGGTGAGCTGCGCACGGCGCGATTTCGCAGCCTGCTGGAACGCAACGGCATCTTGAAGGAACCGTCGAAAACACGGCGGGCGGTCTACGGCTATTACGACCGGCGCCCTGAACTGGTGGCCGATCCCGCCTCCTTCGAAGAAGTGCTGGCCACACTGCTCAAGCATGGTCTGATCTGGACCCATACCCTGCCCGCCCAAGCGTCGGGCAATGCCAAGCTGGGATTTGAGGGCGGCCGGTTTGTCTACATTCCTGCCGAGGTGGCGCGGCACTTGCCGCTGCCGGTCGCGCCGCCGAGAGCGCAGATAGAGATCACCCATGTGCTTGCCGGCTCGGCCCGTACCTGCCAGCGCGATCTCTATCTCCTGTGGAGCGCCGCTCGCGAGGCGCCTCTGCAACTGACGAACAACGGCCTCCTGCGCGTCGCTGACCTGAAACGCATCTGCCCGCAGTTCCTCATTCCGGAGACGTTCGCCTCGGGCAGCAAAGAGAGCGATTTTCGCCGCGTCTTTTTCTTGCGTCGCCTGTTGATGGCCCTGGGCCAGCTGAGCCCCGGCGCAGGAGACGGGGCCGCCGCGCCGGACCGTAATACCCTGGTCGCTGCGTCGGATGTCAGTTTCTGGCAGACGGAGGCAACGCAGCGCGTGCAGCTCTGTTTTCAAAGCTGGCGAGATGGTGCCTGGTGGAATGAACTGTGGGCCACCTACGAACAGGGTGCAACACGCGCCAGCGGCAGCCCGGCCGATTTCGCCGCGACGAGGGTCGTCCATGCACGACGCAAAGTGCTCGACGTGCTGACGTCCATGGTACAGCGTGAGATGGCTTCGGGCACGGACGCAGCGCAAACCTGGATCTCCTGCGATGCCATCTCCGACTATCTGCATAATCATGATGAAGAGTTCCTCGTAGATCGGGAAACCGCGGAGCAGAGCTACACCGGCTATTACTACGCATCTTCCCGGTCGGTCAGCTCGCCCTATCAGTACAATACGTTGGGCTGGACCTGGGAGAGATATCTCAACGACCCAGAGGGCGGTTGGGAAGGCGTCGAAGCGACCTTCATCCGCGCCGTGCTGACCGAAGCGCTCTACTGGCTGGGCCTGGTGGATCTGGGCTACATCAAGCCTGTGACTCCGGCCGGCGGCAGCGCGCCGGAGGGGTTGCAAGCCGTCCGCCTGACCGACATGGGGCGATGGCTCCTGCTCGACACGGAGCCGCCCGCCATCCCGGTCGAAACCGGTCGGGTGATCGTGCAACCGAATTTCCACATCTTCGCGTTCGATCCGATCTCCGATGCGGTGTTGGCCCGGCTCGACAGCTTCGCCACGCGCCTCAAAGCTGAACGGGCCGTGGAGTACGAGTTGACGAGCGATTCCCTCTACCGGGCCCAGCAGGCCGGTCAGCAGGTCGAGGAGATCATGCAGTGGCTGGAAGCGACGACCGGCGCGGCGCTGCCGCAAAACGTCGCGCGCAGTATGCTGGAATGGAAGGCCGCCTTCGAGCGTATCGTGATTCGCCCGCGCGTGGGTTGCCTGCAGACGGCCACTCCTGAAATGGCAGATGCGCTGCTGGCCGATCCCGCACTGCGCGGCGCGATTATCCGGCGCGTTGGCCCGACCATACTGTTGTTGCGCGCCGACGCCGTCAAGATGGTTGAACACGCCCTGTTGGCGGCTGAGGAACTGCCGGTGTGCACCAATCGGTCAGAAGATAGCCTTCGGGCCAGCATTCGAGTGACTGCCGACGGCACGATCCATTTCGTCCACAGCGTGCCGAGCCTGCATGTCTATAGCCATCTGCGGCCGTTTGCCGACGCGACGACACCTGGGGGCGATCCGGCGACAGCGTGGCGTATCACGGCAGAAAGCGTGCGCCGCGCATGCGCTGCCGGTGTGAGCGCGCCGACCATCATCGCCGGCCTGGCGAAGCTCGCCCTCGACGGCGTGCCCTCCGAATTGCAGGTCCGGATCAAGGCATGGAGCAAATATTACGGGGATGCCTTCGTCCAGACACTCACCCTGATCCAGTTTCGCGATCAGGGGATTCTCGAGGAGTTGTGCGCCGATGCCGCCCTCGCGCCCCACCTTCGTCCTTTCAAGCCCGAGGCCAAACTCGGCCTGGCAGTGGTCCAACCCGGCGATGTGGCCGTTTTGCAGGCGTTGTTGGCCGAACGGGGCATTGATCTGGCACAGCGTTGATCGGTTCGGAAAGTCGCCCTATGTGCGGGGCATTTTGCAAGATGCCTGACAGAAATCGTTCTCAGACCAACACATACTCATCCTAGCCATGTGCGGAGGCCACCATGCCTGTTCACCAAATGTTGTTTCGGCCGATTGACATCCTCCTGGTTGAAGACAATCCGGGCGATGTGCGCCTGACCCAAGAGGCCCTGCTGGAAGGGAAAGTGCTCAACCGTATCTTCATCGCCTATGATGGCGTGGAGGCGCTGGACTTCCTGCATCGTCGGGGCCAATTCGCCTCGGCGCCACGGCCCGACATCATCTTGCTCGACCTGAATATGCCTCGCATGGATGGGCGTGAGTGTCTGGCCCGCATCAAAAACGACCCTGACCTCCGGAGCATCCCTGTCGTCGTCCTGACTACCTCTGAAGCCGACCAGGATGTCATCCGCTCATATGATATGCACGCGAGCTGTTACATCTCTAAGCCGGTAGACATGGAACAGTTCATGAAAGTCGTGAAGGCGATCAAACATTTCTGGTTCACGATCGTCCATCTGCCGGGCGAGGGACATTGAAGTTGCTTCAGCGGCCGGCCCGATCCGGCGTCAGCAACAGTCGCGCCTCGGCCGCGGCCTCTACGTCCTCGCGCGTGAAAAGCAGCGGGTGATAGCCGCTTTCGAACCAGGCCTGAATCTGATCGTCGTAGTGGCGGCTGCCGGGCTGGCCCGAATTGCCCGGCGCCAGCAGCCCGACCGAGTTGCGCCAGTCCCCCAGATCCGCGATGAAGCGGAAGGGCGGGCCGACCACCTGGTCTGAGTCGAGCGTGTTCAGCCCGCTGCCGGTGGCCCATACGGTGTTTTCGTCGCCGCCGAGCGCGAATGGCCCTCGGTTGAACAACGGCGCCGTCAACGGCGTCTGGCCCACGAGGTGGCTGAATCGGATCTTGTGCAATTTTCCCCACGCCCAGTCCTCTGAATTCGGGCCCAGCCGTTCCTTCAGAAAATCCACCGTCTCGCGCAATGCCAGTCGCAGCACATCATCGCGACGCTCCCCTCGGCCCAGGTCAAACCAGGCGGATTCTTCGTCCGCCAGCGTCTCGCGCAGCCATTCCCAGGAACGATGGCCGAAGAAGCTGGCTTCGGCCAGCACCGGCGTCGGCCCTTTGCCCGTATAGCGGTCGGTCAGCTCAGGACCGAGCTTTGGCCGGAGCAGCAAAGGAATGATGCGGCGCATGAAGACCTCGTAGACCGCGGCCTGTGGGCTGTCCGCGCCCAGGTTGCCGTCCCACGCCGCCATCATGCGGATGACGTCCATCACCTCCGGGTCATCGCTTTTCAGGCGGCTGAGATAGCCGGCGATCACGCGGCCGGTCGGCGAGATCTGGTCGAACTGCATGCGCCGCGTGACGGCCACGTTGAGTTGTGCGTGCGATCGAATCAGCTCGGTGATCCGCTGCGCGCGATCGCCGATACAATACTCGTGGCTGATGAAGTAGGGGTAATCGTCACCGACGACCCGGTTGTTGGCGGTGACGATGAACCCTTCGGCCGGGTCATAGCGGTGCGGCAATTCCTCGAACGGCACGTAGCCGAGCCACTCGTACTCGCCTGTCCACCCGGGCACGGGCACGCTGCCATCTCCCCGACTGCGGATCGGCACTTTGCCCGGAAAACTATAGCCGATGTGGCCGGCGGTGTCCGCGTAGACCGTGTTTTGGACCGGCGCGCTCCAATCTCGTAGCGCCTCTCGAAACTCCAGGCATGAGCGCGCCCGATTCATCGCCCAGAGCGCATGCACCAGCGCGTCGGTCTCCAGCGCAGTCCAGCGCAACGCCAGCGGCTGCTCACCGGTGAAATCGGACGCCAGCGCGTTGATGATCGGCCCATGGCGCGTGATGATCACCTCCTGCGTGACGACGGATGCCGCGCCCTTCACGCGAATCTCTTCCTGGATCAATTGCGCGTCCAGCCATTCCCCGCGAAATTCATACTGCACCCCGCCATTTTCGGTGCGCCGTAGCCGCTCCAGATACAGGTCCTGCACGTCTGGGAAGCCGTTGGTGAAGCCCCATGCAACATCCCGGTTGTGGCCGGCCACGACATACGGAATGCCGGGGAAAGTGACTCCGGTCACCTCCAGCGTCTCGGCGGAATCCGTCTGTTCGCCGATGGGCTGACAGATCAGATGATTCTCATACCAGATGGCGGGGATCGTCATCAGCAGATGCATGTCGTTGGCCAGGAGTGGCTTGCCGCTGAAGGAGCGCGACCCGGCGATGACCCAGTTGTTGCTGCCCAGGCCGGCAGTTGTGGCCGGGCCGAGGAAATGCCGGGCCGCTTCAGCCCGCTCCAGCGCTGCGCGGCCAACCGCCGGCAACGCGGGCGCTGCGGTTGGCAGGATCGTCGGCCACTCCGCCGGCCAGTCGGCCTCGAGCGCCGTCGCGCGCGCTGCGCCCAGCTGGCCGATCAGCCGGGCGCGGAGGATCTCCGTCTCCCAGTTGATGGAGAGGTTCCAGGCCATCATTTTCGCCCAGACGAGGGAATCGGCGATCGTCCAGGGCTCCGGTCGGTAGCGCAGCAGGACGAATTCGATGGGCAGTCGGCCGCGAGCGATGAACGCGTTGACACCCGCGACGTAAGCCGCTAACTCATCGCGGACTTCACCGCGCAGCAGATTCAGCCCGGCCTCGGCTGCTCGGCGCAGGCCGAGGATGCGCACCCAGCGATCCACCGGCAGCGCCACCGCGCCGAGCACCTCGGCCAGCCGGCCAGATGCCAGCCGGCGCTGGAATTCCATCTGCCACAGCCGGTCCTGGGCGTGGACGAACCCCTGGGCGAACAGCACGTCGTGGATCGTTTGTCCGTAGATGTGCGGCACACCCCAGCGATCGCGGATCACTTCGACGGTGTGGCGCAGGCCGGGCAGGCGCATGCGCCCTGTGGTCTGCGCCAGCCGCGTTCTGACCAGCCAGGATAGACCTCTCTGAACAATGCCGGGCATCTGAACCTCCGCTCATTCAAATCGGTACTCGTCGAAATCGGCCAGGGGCTGATAGCCGATCTTTTGATAAACGCTGTTCGAGGTGGGATTGGCCAGGTCGGTGAAAAGCGCGCAGAATTGCCAGCCGGCGTCGAGCATGCGCTGGCTGAGCTCGACGACGCAGGCCCCGGCATAGCCGCGGCGACGGAACTCGGGCGGCGTGTAGACCGGGCCGATGGCGACGCCGTGCGCGGTGTGGCGCGATCGGCCCGCCAGCGATACCGGCCGGTCGTCTTCCCAGAGGAGGATCTCGCGGGCTGCGATGCGCAGGCTGGCCGTTTCGGCGACGGCCGCCGGCGTCCCCTCCATGCCGACTTCCTGGGTGAATGCCCACATCCAATCGTTCACCAGCGCCAGATCGGCCTCATCGGCCAGCCGCGCCGCGCCCGACACACCCGCGGGCCGATGCACCTGACGCAGTTCGTAAACGCGCTCGTGGCGCAGGAGGCGGAACGTGCCGCCGGTCATGTCCGACCACACGGCTGCGAACGCGCGCGCCACCGCGGCCGGGCCAATTGTGCCCGGCGGCGACCAGCCGCCGCGACGCAGATCCTGGGCGATCAGGGCCAGCGGGATCGGGTCGGTGTCTTCGGCGTGGATGATCACGCGGTGCGGCGGGGTCATCAGTGCGGCGGCCCGCAACGCGCCATCGGCCTCTACCGTCGCCAGGTAGGGCGGCGTCCTGATCTGGTCCGGATGCTCCAGCAGGCGCATGGCGATGCCGAGCATCAGGTTGTTGATTGCTTCGTGGCGCTCGAGTGGTGCCCGCGCCCGGGCCAGGAAGGCCGCGGCATCGGTCTGACGCGTCAGCTTCATGGTTTACCTCGCTTCGAGAGCGGCGACCAGAGTGAAGTGGATATCGGCAAGTGCGGTTGGCCGGATGGGCCTGGCAACCTCCTGGTGGGTCGAGCTGAGCATCGCCGCCAGGACGGGCCAGGCCTCTTCCCGATGCCTGACACGCGACTCGAACTCCCTCAGGCGTCTTGCGCAGCCAGATAGCGCTGATAGGCGGTGATCAGATTCTGTTCGATGACCGCGTGCAGGGGTGTCTGGACGCCGGGATTGCGCTCGACGGCCTGGAATATCTGCTTCGCGCACTGGCCACATAGCAAATAGCCGATCAAGATGCCGCGCGGCCGGTAGATGAACGCGTTCAACGAAAGTGCTCTTTGGCCTTTGTACGTCATTTCCTCGACGGGGAAGCCGCAGCCCGGACAGGCATCGCCGTCATAGAACCAGAAGCCCTTGATGGCATCGCCGAATTGGGCTCTGGTCCGTGCAAAGAATTCGGCAAACATTGCGTTTGCCTGCTCTTGTGGATTCATATCCTCCCCTCACAATCTTGTCAAATACTGCCAATGAGCGGCGACCGGCTGAAGTCTATGGCCGGCAGATAGTGTTCACGGCTGCGGTTTTTTCCATCTATCGGCGGCGAGAAAAGCCTCCAGCATCATCTGTTTCTTTTCCAGCGGCACTCCGATTGCCTGGCCATCGCCGTAATCCGACAGGATGAAGCCGCCCTGTGGGGTGCCCCAATGTTCGATCAGCAGCCGGGCCTCTTCGCGGATGGCGTCGTCATCGGCGAACGGCAGCGTATGTTGGATGTCGCACAGTGATTCCAGGCAGACGCGGCCGGCGAAGCGCCGGCCAAATGTGGCCAGATCGCCGAACACGCGTGGCTGCTGAAGGTTCAGTACATTCACGCCGGCCTCGATCAGGCTGTCAATGTAGGCATCTACCCTGCCGCACGTGTGCATCCAGACATGCCAGCCCTGGGCGTGCATGGCGTCGAAAAGCCGCTTGTAGCATGGCTTGAAGAATGTATCAAACAGCTTTGTGCTGATAAAACCGGCGCGCTCTGTGCCCCAGTCGTCGGTAAAGCTGAAGCCGTGGATCTGACCCGGAAAGCGTCGGCCGATGTTCTCGATGATGCCCAGGTCGAACTCGACGATCCGGTCGGCCAGCATCTCGATGTTCTCGCGCTCCAGATAGAGATCGCGCAGGGTGTTCTCGAAGCCGTGCAGGGCGTGCATCCGCTCGAAGAGCAACATGAAGATCCCGGTGAGGATGTAGCGGTCGCCCGCGTCGGCGAAGCGTGTCTCCATGCCTTCGTAAAAGGCCGGATTGTCGGCAGCGGGCCACCGGAAATGGGCCAGCGCGGCCCAGTCGGCGAGTGGATGGCCTTTCACCTGGCCCATGTTTGCCACCTCGGAGCGCACCCAGGTGCAGCCCCATTCGTCCACCGTCTCCCGCTGCGCGTGGTCGCCGGTGCCGATCTGATTCCAGTTGACCGTATGGGTATCGCTTAAGCCCAACGTGCTGAACCGCAGCGGCAGCCGGTCGGGGCCGGTGAACTCGACCGCGCGGCGCACCACTTCGTATGAGGACATGGCCATAGTATTCGCTCCCTTTTTGATCAGATCCGCACGGCCTGCCAGCGGCCCTGGCGGAAGCGCGCCACCAGCAGCCCCGCCTGCACCGCCATGCCGACCACCAATGCCCACCAGATGCCGTCCGCCTGCCAGCCCAGATACATGGCGAGGAACCAGGCGACCGGCAGCTGCACCAGCCACAAGGCAATGATGTTCACCACCATCGGCGAGACCGTATCGCCGGCGCCTGTCAACGCGCCGTCGAGCGCCATGCCCAACGTCATCAACACGCGATAGAGCGCCAGCACCCCCATCGCAGCGACACCGACCGCGATGGTCTGCGGATCGCCGGTAAACAGGCGCAGCGCCGGCTCGGCCCAGAGGACCAGCAAGCCGAGCAGCAACGCGGCGATTCCGGTCGCCATGGTTGCGATGGCCGTCGCCGCGCGCGCGGCCCGACGCGGCTGCCCCGCACCCAGGTTCTGCCCGACCATGGCCGGCATGGCGCCGCTCAGGCCACCGGCAGGGATCAGCAGCAGCATCGCGGCGCGGCCGAAAAGGCTGAACGCAGCCAGCGGCGCCACGCCGTAGGTGGCCATGAGGCGCATCAAGATGGTATTGGCCAGATTGGGCAGGCCACGCTGGGCGATGCCCGGCACCGCGATGCGCAGGATGCGGCCGATCATCGGCCAGTCTGGCCGAAGATAACGCAGCTCAAAGCGCACGGCCGCCCGGCCACTGGCCAACAAATAGAAGCCGTAGAGCGTCCCGATAGTGTTGGCCAACGCCAGTGCCAGCCCGGCACCGCCTATCCCCAGCCCCAGCCAGATCAGCAGCGGCTCCAGGAGCAGAAACGAAAACAGGGTGAGCAGGTTCATCTGGAGCGAGAGCTGGGGATTTCCTGCGCAATTGAGCATATTGCCCACACTCGGCACCATCTCTATGGGGATCAGGCCGACGAAGATGGCGCGCGCATAAGCTGTGGTGGGCGCCAACAGGTCGCCGCCGGCGCCTACCAGGATCAACAGCGGCTCGGTGAAAAGCAGGCCGATGATTCCCAGGCTGCCCGCCGCGATCACAAACAGAAGCACGGCCTGCGTCACGGCCTGGTTCGCCCGCTCCCCATCGCGGGCGCCGACATAGCGAGCGACCACCGCGCCGCTGGCACCGCTCAGCGCCATCAGCACGCTGATCATGGTGAAGCGGAGCGACATCGCCAGGGCTGCCGCGGCCAGCGCCGATGAGCCCAGCCGGCCCAGCCAGTAGGCATCGTACAGGCCGGGGAAGAACGAAAGGCCCTGGCTGATCATCAGGGGCCAGCTGAGCTGCCAGATATTATCCCGCAGCCGGCCGTGAGTGATGTCGAGCGTCCGGTACCCCAGGCCCAGACGCTGCGCCAACGAACGAACAGACATGGAGGTATTTCCTCATCAACCCGAATTTGCCTGGGCCGCTTCGTAGTCTGCGCGAATTTGCCGGTGCAGGGCGATGTTCTCCAGAAAAGTCGGCCGATAGGGGCTTTCCGGCGGGATCAGATCGTGTTTGCGCATCATCTCGGCGTAGGCGCGCTCCAGGAACGCGCGCGCCTCGGCTGCGCGCTGATTCGCGGCCAGCGCCAGGCTGTGCCGGTAGAGAATCTCCTCGCCCAGGCATTCGATCACCTGGGTGAAGCCGAACTGCTCGTAGATCTCCAGGGCCGTCTGCGAGGCAGCGAGCGCGGCGAGACGGTGCGCCTCACACTCGTTCGGATCCTCCAGGCTGCGCGCCAGTCCCAGATGCGCGGCGGCCGCCTCGCAGGCCGCGGCCATCTGATACTGCCGGGAAAGCTGATCGGTGGCGACCATCTGCGCGATTTCGGCCTGCACCGCGAGCACCTGGCGCCAGTGCGCCACGCCACCCTGCGCGTTGTGCAGGATCGCCTCGACCAGGCGCAGGCCCGCCCGGCCGATGTCGAGGATCACCCGCTCGCCGACCGCGGCTGCCTCGGCCAGGGTGGCCCAGCCCTCCTCGTAGCGGCCCAGCGCGGCCTGGATCTGGGCGATGCGCAGCAGCGGAAACAGCCGATCCGGCAGCTCGCTCCACAGGGCCAGGGCTTCTTGCATCAGCGCCAGCCCGGCCTCGTAGTCGCCCAGGTAGAGCGCCGTGATCTGGCCGCAGAACATCATCGCGTGGCCCTCGCCCAGGCGATTGCCCGTCTCGCGATAGAGGCGGACGCGTTTCTGCTCGAACTCGCTGAGCTGGCGATAGTAGTCGCCGGCCCGCTCGTATTGGGGGCCGAGTGCCGCCAGCAGACTTGCCTCGGTCTCTTTGTCTTCCAGGCGCTGCGAGATCGTCAGGGCCGCCTGCAGGTACTCGGTGCTTTTCTGCAGATCGTCCATGCCGTAGGCGCTGCCGATCCCCAGCAACAGGCCGATCTCCATGCGCAGGTCGCCCAGCTGCCGGGTGAGCGCCAGCGCCTGATCGGCGAGCTCGCGCCAGGCCGGGTCTTTGCGCAGGTGGTGCAGCTGGCCGAGCGTGACCAGGGCAGTCATCTCCCGGCGTCGGTCGTCGGCCTGACGGGCGAGCGCCAGCGCCTGCTGCGCCATCGCCAGCCCTTCATCCAGCTCCGCGCGCGAGGTGGGGCTGTTCACTTCCGGCTGCGCCAGCAGCGCATCGGCCAGGAAGAGCGGGTCGTCGGCCATTTCTCTGGCAAGCGCCAACAAGGCGCGCGCGTCGGCCACGCCGGCTTCGACGTTGCCCATCGGGATCAGCGCCTGGCGTCGGCCGTCGAGCGCCTCGAAACGCAGCTCGTAGATCGTGCGCAGTTGCGTTGCGCTCTCGGCCTGCGCGGCAAGCTGATCGAGCAGCACCAGGGCCCGAGTGTAGTGCGCTGCGGCATCTGCGTTGGCGTACACCCGGCGCGCCTCGGCCGCCGCGGCCAGCGCATGATAGAGCTCCCGATTGGGATCGCCCGCCTGGCGGTAATGATAGGCCAGCAGCCCATGATAGGGTTTGATCGCTTCCGGTTCGAGAACGGACTCGATCTCCTGGGCCACCAGCCGATGGTAAGCAGCCCGCTGCGAGCTGAGCAGGCTTTCGTAGATGAGATCGCGCGCCAGAGACGGCGTGAAGGTGTACTCCATGCCCAGCTCCGGCGTCAGGCCATGCTCATGGATGATTTGGGCGCGTTGCAGGCCGGTCAGACAGGCCGCGGTCAGGGCGGGATCGCCCACACACGCCTCCAGCACTTTGCGCCAGAAGAGCGGGCCAATCACTGCGGCGATCTGCAGGACATGGCGCTCGTCGGCCGATAGCCGATCGACGCGTGCCAGGAAGAGGCTGCGCAAGCTGCCGGGCAGATCGAAAGAATGGATCGGCTGAGTGGGCCGCCAGATACCGTCCGCGTCGCGCCGCAGGAGGCCCTGATCAATGAGGGCGTAGACGATCTCGCGAAGATAGTAGGGATTGCCTGCGGCTTTTTCGATTATCAGCGCGAGCGCCAGCTCGGGCAGCTCGCTCTGGCCGAGCATCTCCTCGACCAACGCCCGGCTCTCGTCGCGGGTGAGCGGCGGCAGGTCAACCATCGTCAGCCGATGCGGGAATTCGGTCTCGACGCGATGGCGAAAATCCCACACGGGCGCGCTGCGATCGGGCCGAAAGCTGGCCAGCCACAGGACAGGCGCGATGTCGCACACGGGCAGGCAGTGTTGCAGCGCCTCGAGCGAGCTAGCATCGGCCCATTGGAGGTCGTTGAACGCCAGCACCAGGGGGCCCTGTCTGGCCAACGCCGCGATCCAGGCATACAGGGTCTGGGCCAGTTGGCGCTGCAACGTGTCGCCTTTGAGATGGGCGATGCGTTCGGCGACGGGGCCCTCGGCCGGCAGCGCGAGCAGGAGAGCGAGATAGGGCCGATAATGTGCGGCCTCTGCGCCCCAGAGCGCGTCGGTTTGCTGACGCAGGAGCACGGTCAGATCGCGCTCGTCGCCGGCGAAGCTTTCCAGCCAGCTGCGCAAAAGGTCGCCCCATAGGGCATAGGGGGTGGCCTGGTCGTAGGAGCGACAGGTGACGGCGAGCCAGGTGAGGGCGGCGGGAGTCAGCGCAGTCGCCGGCCGGGGGGTCTCATCGCGGCAAAGCGGGATAAGCTGTGCTGCGTGTTGGCGCAGGCGATGGATCAGCAACGACTTGCCCATTCCCTTCTCGCCGATCAGCAGCACAATGCCGCCCCGGCCGCTGCACAGCGCTTCGATGCGAGCCTTGAGCGTCGTGAAGGCCGTCTCGCGGCCAGTGAACGGCAGGGCCAGATCGTGCGCCGGCGGCGCGCCGCTCACCCGATGGGCGCGCAACGGCCGATAGACGGCGATCGGCCGGCCAATCCCTTTGACGTGGATTTCGCCCAACGGTTGCCACTCGAAACGGTTGGCGATCAGGTGATAGGTGTGTTCGCTCACCAGCACGGTGCCCGGTGCGGCGGCAGCCTCCATGCGCGCCGCCAGGGCCACTCCTTCGCCCATGGCCGTGTCCTCGCGATGGACGCCCGCTTCGCCCACGCTGGCGACGATCACCTCGCCGGTGTTGATGCCCACGCGCAGTTTGAGATCGGCCTGGGAGTGCGCCTGCAGCTCCTCGGCGCAGGCGCGAATCGCCGCGTGCATCGCCAGGCCAGCCAGCACGGCGCGCTCCGGATCATCCTCGTGCGCGTCGGTGGCGCCGAAGAAGGCGACCAGGCCATCGCCCCGGAATTGATCCACCCGGCCGCCGAAACGATCTACCTCGGCCGCCAGCAGCCGGAGCACGCGGTTCATGAGCTGCACCCAGGCTTCTGTGCCAAGCTGCTCCATGAGATCGGTGGATCTGTACACATCGGCCAGCAGACTGGTGGCGATTCGACGCTCGCCGGCCAGGGCCGGGATCGTCTCCGGTCGTTGCGGAGCCGGCCGCAAAGAGGGCGCAACCGGCTCGCCCACGGCCGGCGCGGGGATCGGCTCGAGCGGCAGGCGTAACTGCGCCGGCGAGGTCGCGACCTCGCCGAGCCGGCGGCCGCACATCCCGCAGAAACGGAAGTCATCCGGGTTGGCAAAGCCGCAATCCGGACAGACGACGCCCAGCGCCGCGCCGCACCGGCCGCAGAATTTCATCAGGAAAGGGCTCTCAAAGCCGCAGACCGGACATTTCACCGATGAGATCCACCTGCAATGCACAATAGAGACCGGGCTTCCACGGGAAACCCGGTCTCTGATTTCGTACAGCGGGCCGAGCGCGGCACGCCTGCCGCGTTCGACAGCAAGCTATTGAAGCCGATCCAGCGCCATGCGGAAGCGCCTGGCCAGCTCCTGGAGGATGGCTACCGCCATCTGGGCATCCTCTTTCAGGATACTGAGAAAATCCCAACGTGTCAAAACCAGGCACTCGGTTGGTTCGGTGGCCGTTACCGTCGCGGTGCGGATGCCCTCATCGAGCAACGCCAGTTCGCCGAAGAAATCGGCCGGGCCGAAAGAATTCACCATCACCTTCTCGCCGTCAGCGCGCGTGCGGATCGCCTCTGCCCTGCCGGAGACCAGGAGGAAGAAGCCCTCGCCGCCCTGGCCCTGGGTGACCATCTCCTGGCCCGCGGCGTAGCGGCGTTCGACGAAGCGCTCCGCCAGTTTCCGCAGCTGGCGATTGTTCAGGCCCTGGAAAAGGGGCACACGTTGCAGAAATTGCAGGATGTTCTCTGCATTTGGCATGAGATGCACTCTCCTATGGGATAATGGCCCGTCCCATCAGGCCGCAACCAGTTCGCCGATGTAGGCTTCGTATGGACCGAGATACAATTGTGCCAGATCATCGTGCCCGCTGCCACGCTCGCGTGACGAGAAGAGGCGACGGACCCCGACGGCATCCAACTCGAAGTGCAACGTCTGCGGTCGCTCGGAGAAGTTGAGGACGACCAGGCAGGAGGGGCCTTCTGCGGCCGGAAGGCGGCGGAGGAAGGCGAGATAGTCGGTGGCCTCTTCGTGGATGGGCGTGTAATCGCCCGCGATGAGCGCCGGCGTCGCCTTGCGCAGGCGCAACATGCGACGATAGAAGTTGAGCAGCGAGCCGGGATCGTCCTGCTGGTCGGCGACGTTGACGCCCTGGGCGTAGTTCGGGTTGACGGGCAGCCAGGTGGCGATGCCGGCCGGGCTGAAGCCGGCATTGGCTGCGTTGGCCCATTGGAGCGGGGTGCGGGCGCGGTCGCGCGAGACTTCGGCGGCGCGCCGGAGCGCGAACGCCGCCGGCAGCTTGAGCTCCTCGGTCAGCGAGCGATACACCCATACGCCGAGCTGATCGCGGAACTGGGCGATGTCCTGCAACAGCAGGTCGGTCATGCCGATCTCTTCGCCGTTGTAGAGGAAGGGCGTGCCGCGCAGGGTGAGCAACAGGGCCAGGTGCAGCCGCGCCAGCTCATCGTCGTGCACGCCGTCGCCGTAATGGCTCTTGACGCGCGATGCATCGTGGTTGCCCAGCGTGTTGCAGGGCCAGGCATCGGGCGAAATCGCAGCCAGCTCGGCTAGGCGCTGACGCTGGTTGGCCCGGATCCACTCCGGCGTCAGCCGTCTCGTCTTCATCAGCGGGAAGTTGAAGACCATGTGCAGTTCGTTGTGGCCGTTGCCGTGATAGGCGATCTCCTCGTTCTCGCCCACCAGCATACGGTCGTCGAATTCGTCCACGACGCGGCGCAGCTCCTGCATCAGCTCATGCATGCCGGGCTGTTCCACCTGGTAGGCGAACATCGCCTCCCATTCGGCGGCCAACGCCTCGCGTTCGGCAGGCGTTGTGGCGAGCTCCCTGGCCGCTGCCAGCTCGATCATGCTCTTTTTGACGGGATGATCGGGCAGGTCAGGATGCTCGAAGATGGTGCCGATGGCGTCGAGACGGAAGCCGTCTACGCCCATGTCTAGCCAGAAGCGCACGGCATCCCACATGGCCGCGCGCACCTCGGGATTGCGCCAGTTCAGGTCGGGCTGCTGTTTGAAGAAGAAGTGGTAGTAGTACTGGTCTGTCTGCGGATCGTACTCCCAGGCCGAGCCGCCGAAGGTCGAGTTCCAGTTGTTGGGCGGGTCGTCGTCGCGGCCATCCCGCCAGATGTACCAATCTCGCTTCGGGTTGTCCCGGCTGGATTTCGATTCGAGGAACCACCGATGCTGATCCGAGGTGTGATTGAGCACCAGGTCGAGGATCACGCGCAGGCTGCGGCGATGGGCGCCGTCGAGGAACTCGCGGAACTCGGCGAGGGTGCCATATTCCGACGCGACGTCGGTGTAGTCGGCGATGTCGTAGCCGCAGTCGAACTGAGGCGACGGGTAATGCGGGGAAAGCCAGATCGCATCTATCCCCAGGTCTTGCAGATAATCGAGCCGTTGGATCATGCCCCGCAGGTCGCCGATGCCGTCGCCATTGCCGTCGGCGAAGCTGCGCGGGTAGATCTGATAGAAGACGGCTTTTTGCCACCATTTAAGTTGCGTCACACAGAGCCTCCAGATCGGTCATCGGGCCGACATATGAGGGTATGCCGGCCCATGCGCAATCACACGATGAAAACGGCGATGAACGGGATGGCGAGCTGGACGACCAGCGTCCAGGCGAAGACATCCCACGATTCATGGCGGCAGAAATGCTGGCGGTGGAACTCGGTTGAGATGATGATGAAGGCAACCACGCCGATGGCGACCAGCACGACGATCACGTCGCCGAAGAGGATGGCCGGCTGATGTGCTCTGGAGACGCGCGCGTACAGGCCGAAGAAGATCTGGCGCACGAAGTAGACATCCACGATGCCCAGCGCGATGGTCGTCAACCAGAGGACGATGGCGGCGATGCATTTGGGCAGCATTCTGGGATGCAACATTCGGCTAGATTCCTCTCAGCTTCAGGTCCTGCGCCAGGTGGCACGCCACGAAATGATCGGGCTTCAGCTCGCGAAACTCCGGTGCCTGCTTGCTGCAGATGTCCACGGCATAGCGACAGCGCGGATGGAAGTAGCAGCCGCTCGGCGGATTCGAGGGATCGGCCACGTCGCCCTGCATGATGATGCGATCCGATTTGTATTTCGGATCGGCCTTCGGCACCGCCGACATCAGGGCCTCGGTGTACGGATGCAGCGGGTACAGGTAAAGCTCCTCGGCATCGGCCATTTCGACGATCTTGCCCACGTACATGACCGCGACGCGATTCGAGATGTGCTGCACCACGCTCAGGTCGTGGGCGACGAAGATGTACGCCAGGTTGAAGTCGCGCTGCAGGTCCTGGAGCAGATTAAGCGTCTGTGCCTGGATCGAGACATCCAGCGCGGAGACCGGCTCGTCGCAGATCACCAGCCGCGGGTTGAGCGACAACGCGCGCGCGATGCCGATGCGTTGACGCTGGCCGCCGGAGAATTCATGCGGGTAGCGCCGTAGATGGTCGGGCCGCAGCCCCACCCGTTGCAGCAAGTTGATGATGATTGCCTCGCTTTCGTCCTTGCGATACTGGCCATGGATCACCATCGGCTCCGCGATGATGTCGCCGACCGTCATGCGCGGGTTGAGCGAGTTAATCGGGTCCTGGAAGATCATGGCGATTTCGCGACGGATCAGCTTCATCTGGCCGCGATCCAGGCCGGCCAGGTTGATCAACTTCTCCTCGCCGCCGCCAGCCATCAGACGGCTCTTGAAGAACACCTGGCCGCCGGTCGGTTCGTACAGGCGGATGATCGTCCGGCCAGCGGTCGTCTTGCCGCAGCCGCTTTCGCCGACCAGGCCCAGCGTCTCGCCTTCACGCACGAAGAAGGTCACGTCGTCTACGGCCTTGACATAGCCGACAACCCGACGGAGAAAGCCTTTCTGGATCGGGAAGTATTTTTTCAGGCCTTTGACATCGAGCAAGATGTTATCGGTTCGGGTGTTTGGCGCAGCCATGGCTCACACCTCCTCGTACAGCAGGCAGCTGACCCAGTGGTCGCCCACGAGTTGCTTCCAGGTCGGCGCGATCTTGTCGCACTTGCCGGGCATGAACGATGGGCAGCGCGGATGAAAGACACAGCCGGTCGGCAGGTTGAACGGATCGGGCACCATGCCTTCGATCGAGGCCAGGCGCGTGCCGGTCTTGCGGCCGACCTTCGGGATGGACTGCAACAGCGCACGCGTATAGGGGTGTTTGGGGTCGTAGAAGATGTCCACCGTGCTGGCGCGTTCCACTTGTTTGCCCATGTACATCACGACGATCTCTTTGGCCATCTCGGCAATGACGCCCAGGTTGTGCGTGATGAACATGATCGCCATGTTCTCGTTGCGTTGCATCTCGCGCATGATGTCGAGGATCTGCGCCTCGATGGAGACGTCCAGCGCGGTGGTCGGCTCGTCGGCGATCAGCATGACCGGCTGACATGAGAGGGCGATGGCGATCATGACGCGTTGGCGCTGGCCGCCACTCAGCTGATGCGGATAGCTGTCGACGCGTTGTTCCGGCTTCGGGATGCCGACGCGGCGCAACATCTCGATGGCGATCTGCCGCGATTCCTCTTTGGTGACCTTGCGATGCGCGCGGATGGTTTCGGCCATCTGATCGCCCACTTTGCGCAGCGGCATCAGGCGATGCAGCGAGACGGCCTCGTTAATGTGCGAGCCGGCGTTGTAGACAGGTGTCAGCGAGCTCATCGGCTCCTGGAAGATCATGCCGATCTCGCCGCCGCGAATCTCGCGGATGAGCTGGCCGTCGGGATCGAGTTTGCTGATGTTGATGACGTCGGTCTGGGTCGAGCCTTTGGCCCGGCGATGATACAGCACCTGGCCGGCGGTGATCTTGCCCGGCTTGGGCACCATTTGCAGGATGGCGCGCGCGGTGATGGATTTGCCGCAGCCGCTTTCGCCGATGACGCCGAGGGTCTGCCCGCGGTAGATGTCGAAGGTGACCCCATCTACCGCCTTGACGATGCCGGCGCGCACGTCGAACTCGACGCGAAGGTTCTGAATCTGGACCAGCAGTTCATTTGCAGTCATCTTGATCGCCTCCTAGCGCGCCCCGTAGGGATCGAGCGCGTCGCGCAGGCCATCGCCCAGCATGTTGTAGGCCAGGATGACGATGAGCAGGAACGGGATGGTCCACAGCAACCAGGGCGCGAAGCGGATCGCGTAGACCGTCATGGATTCCTGCAGCAACACGCCCCAGCTCGTCAGCGGTGCGCGCAGCCCCAGGCCGAGCCAGCTCAGCGCGGTTTCGGCCAGGATCATGCCGGGGATGGACAGCGTGGCGATGACGATGACATGGCTCATGGTGCCGGGCAATAGATGGCGGAACATGAGCCGCGAGTCATCGGCGCCGAAGCTTTTGGCCGCCAGCACGAACTCTCGTTCCCGCAGCGACAGGATCAGGCCGCGCACCTGGCGGGCCAGGCCGCCCCAGCGCACGAAGGCGAGAATGACCGTCAACATGAAGTAGACGAGGATGGGCGACCAGTAGGCCGGGATGGCTGCTGCCAGCGCCATGAAGAGCGGGATGTCGGGGAAGGCGGCCAGGAATTCGGTGACGCGTTGGATGATGATGTCCACCCTGCCGCCGTAGTAGCCGGAGATCGCGCCCAGCACGCTGCCCAGCAGCAGGGTCAGGAACTGGCCGATCAGGCCGATCATCAGGGACAGCCGGCCGCCGTACATGATGCGAGAAAAGTAGTCGCGGCCGAGCGAATCGGTGCCCATGATGAACACCGAGGCGGCCGGATCGTCCGACTTCGTGCCGAACAGATGAATGTCAGCCGGAATCAGCCCGAACAGTTTGTAGGGATCGCCTTTGGTGAAGAAATAGATCTCATAGACGCGGTCCGGGTTTTCGACATAGCTCCGTCGGCGGGCGACCGGATCTACTTTCCGCTCCAGGCCATAGACGAACGGTCGCAGGTGGAATTTGCCGTTTTGGTCCACGAAACGGATTGTCTGCGGCCGCGCCTCGGTGTACTCGGAGCGTCGTTCCAGGTCATAGGGGGAGATAAATTCCGGGACCGCCACGAACGAGAAGTACATGACAATCAACAGGATGCCGCCGACAATGGCCAGTTTATTCTTTTTGAACCGCCACCAGACCAGACTCCAATAGCTCTGGCTGATGGGCTTCTTCTTCAGCTCTGGAGATGGTTTCGCCATTTTCTCCTCCCGTCTACTCGAGCCGAATGCGCGGATCAACCCACGCCAATACCAGGTCGGCCAACAGGTTGCCGATGAGCAGCAACAGGGTGAAGAAGACGATGCACGTGCCGGCCATGTACATGTCCAGCTTGCGCAACGACTCCACGAACAGCGGGCCGATGGTCGGCAGGTTCAGCACGATGGAGACCAGCGCGTTGCCGGTGATGATGCTGGGGATGGCTTCCGAGCCCAGGATGACGATCAGCGGATTGATCGCCATGCGCACCGCGTGCTTCCAGATCACGGTGCGGTTCGCCAGGCCGCGTGCCCGTGCCGCCTCGATGAACGGTTGGCCGAGCGTCTCGAGCAAGTTGCCGCGCATGATGCGGATCAGGCCGCCGGTGCCCGTCACCGCGCTGACAATGGCGGGGATCCACAGGTGGTTGAGCAGGTCGAGGACGCGGCCGATGCTCCACGGCGCGTCCACGTATTGCTGCGAGAAGAGGCCGGTGGCTTCCTGGTTGAGGACGGTGATCGCGAAATAGAGGATCAGCAGCGCCAACAGGAAGCCTGGCATGCCCAGGCCGATAAAGCTGAAGACTGAAATGATCTGGTCGCCGATCGAGTATTGCTTGACCGCGGAATAGACGCCGAGTGGGATGGCGATCGCCCAGGTGAAAATCAGGGTGGCGAGCGCCAGGATGACCGTCATCGTCAGGCGTTCGCCGAGCAGGTCTTTGACCGGTCGTTCGTACTCGAACGATTCACCGAAATCTCCCTGGACGAACTTGGTCACCCAGCCCACATATTGTTCGATGAACGGCCTGTCGAGCCCATAGCGGATGCGATAGTCTTCGATGCGGGCTTCGGCGCTGCGGTCGCCGCGTGCCCGCAACTGCTCGACTTTTTGCGTGAGGAAATCGCCTGGAGGCAGCTTGATGATCACGAAGCTGACGAAAGATACCAGCACGATCATGATCGCTGCGTAAACGAGACGCCGAAGGATGTAATTTAACATGCACGCCTCCTGAACCTGACTCGGTCATTGCGGGGATGGTCGCAAGCGCAGACGGCAACGGAGAAGGCTTTCATGGTCGGGTCCATGTCGGTTGGCGCAGTGGTGAGCTTCGCTGGCTGCCACGGCGGATGCCCGTCGCGGGCAGAGCGGATGCCATCCGCCCCGCCGATGGGCATCCTGTAGAGTGGACGCCGTCCGCTCTGACACGCCCGACAATCATTTTCAAAGCAGGCGGCGGGCGAAAACATCTTCGCCCGCCGCGGTTCAGCTTACTTGTCCATCCACCACTGCGCGGGCACCTGGTTGCCCGGCGTGGCCGGGGCCCACGGCCCCACGACGCCGAAGTCCAGGATGTTGCGCATGTAATTCTTGACGACGATCGGCATGGCCTGGTCGCCGGAGATGCCGATGATGAACGGCCCTTCCTCGATGTTCACCCTGATGGCCTCCCAGACGATCTGGTGTCGCTTCTCGACGTCCTTCTCGGCCAGACCCTTCTCGTAAAGCGCTTGCAGCTTCTCGGCCGGGCTGCCCGGCGCCGGCTTGACGCCGCACTCATACGGCTTGTCGGCCGCCGGCTTGCAGGTTTCCTTGCCCTTGGCGTAGTAGCGGCCTTCGAGCGGCATGAAGTAGCGGTTCACGATCGGGAAGATCCAGTCCGGATAGGTCCAGATGTCGATCTCGGAGATGTGGGCCGCGCGCAGCATGTAGTAGCCTTCGCGGTTGCGGGTGTCGAGGTCGGGCTGGCCCTCCAGGTTCTTCACCTCCACCTTGATGGCGAGGTTCTTCTCCCACTGGTTCTTCACCTCGGCCGCGGCGTCGGTCTGCACCTTGAGGCTGCCGCCCCAGTCCGAGATATCCATGATCAGGGTGAACGGCTTGCCGCTCGGCAGCTGGCGGAAGCCATCGGCGCCCTTCTTCATGCCGATCTCATCCAGCAGTTTGTTGGCGGTTGCGGCATCGAACTGGGCATAGGCCTTGGCCCATTCTTCGTACACCTTCTTGCCTTCGGGGCTGGCGAAGTGCCACGACTGCGGGCTGATCGTCGCGCCCTTCGGCTCGCCGATGCCGTTCCAGGCCACGTCAATGATGCGCTTGCGATCAACGCCCAGGGAGAGGGCCTGGCGGAACCGCTTGTCGCGCAGCAGCTCGCGGATTTCCTTGGCCCGTTCGGGCGTGTCATCCGGGTAGTTCTTGCCGCCCTCGACGTAGTACTGGTTCACCATGTAGCCCGGCCACGCGCCCGCGCCGTTCATCCAGCCCTTCAGCAGGACCAGGCCGGCCTTCTGGGCGTTCTCGATCAGCAGCGGGATGTCATTCGGGTTGCCGATGACGCGGAACGCGGTGTCATATTTGCCCTGGGTAACGTTCAGCAGACGTACCTGCTCGTCGGCCACGATTTCGACGTCAATCGCGTCGATGTAGGGCAGCTGATTGCCCTCGGTGTCCACGCGCCAGAAGTAGGGGTTGCGGCCATAGGTGTAGCGCGTGCCATCCGCAGAGACGGCCGTGTTGCACCAGGCGAAGAGGCACGGATAGCCCGGCGTCTGCCACCATTTGTCGTTCTTCTCCATGTCCTCCCACTTGGCGGTGGGGGTGTACTTGGGATGGAACTGCTTCAGGTAGTGCGCCGGCTTCATCATGTTCTTGGCGAACTCCCAGAAGCCCTGGGCCATGTAGTAGGGGTTGATCCACTGCGGCTTGTCGGATTTCCAGACGACGGTGTAGTCATCCGGGTATTCCATGTCAATGGGGCTGCCATCCGACTTGCGCAGCCAACCCGGCGCCGAGTAGAGCTTCTGGTCGGGGGCCTTTACCAGGTCTTCCCACCAGAACTTCCAGTCGGCCGAGGTGTACGGCGTGCCATCGGACCACTTGACGCCCTTGCGGAGCTTCAGGGTGAAGATCTTGCCGTCGTCGGACCAGCTGTAGCTTTCGGCCAGGGCCGGTTCGTAGCCGGTCAGGTCGGCCTTCCATTTGATCGGCGCGTCTACCGCGAAGTAGAGCTGGACGTTGCCGGCTTCGGGCCACCAGCTGGCGGTGCGCAGCGTGCCACCGTACTTGCCGACTTTGTCAACCGGCTTGGTCACGAGCGGATTTGCCGAAACGCGCTGATCCACGGGCGGCAGCTTGCCCGCCTTGACCAGCTCGGCCAGCATCGGCGCTTCCTTGTACTGGGCAGCCGCGATGGTGGGCGCCGGGGTCGGGGTCGCCTCCGTGACCTTGATGGCGGCGGTCGGTGCGGCCGGCGCTTTGGTGGGCTCAGCTTTGGCCGGTGCTGCGGGGGCCGTCGTGGCCTTCGGGGCAGGAGTGGCCGCGCCGCCGCAGCTCGTCAGCACCATTGCCGAGATAATGAAGAGAGCGAGAAGCACTTGTAGCTTGCGCATAGGAACTTTTCCTCCTGGATTTGGTGAAACTATAACTATACATCTGGTTTGTGCTCGCAAAGCGCAGGACAACGTGTGCGGATATCACCTCCTTTCACGGGCCTCGAAGTCAGGCATACGCTGCCTGCTTCGATCCAGACCGGAGCGGACCGATCGCCAAAGTGCGCCGATACCGTCGAGCGGGAGCATCACCGTTGACATTTGATCCGCTCGAAATGATATGATGGCCAGGCATTCGTTTTGTGGGCGATTATGGGCAGGGTAGGAGAATGCCTGAGTCGGGATAGTCCCGATTTTACTGTACCCTGTGCCTTTTGTCAAACGCCCCGCGAGACCCTGGCCCTCATCTGTCTGCTGCCCGTCTCGCCCTCCTTTCTATGGCCGATCGGCCATTTGGCTCAAACATGTTTCGGCTGCGGCTTGCATGGCGCGCGCGGCGGCTTCGGGTTCCAGCCGGTCGGCCATCACGGCCTCCAGGCCGGGGCGCATGGCGCGCCACACGCAACGCATCGCTGCGGCGGCTGGCAGGCCGCGGCTCCAACGCAATTGTTCCATCGCGCCCGCCAGGAGCGGGTCGGAGGCAATGGCCGGGCTGGCGGCCACCGTCGTCAAGCTCGGCAGCCGGCGGCCCCATTCCAGCCAGCGGGTTTGGCCGCGCGTGCCGGCCATGAACTCGACGAAAGCGATCACCGCAGCGCGACGGGCCGGCTCGGCGAGGCCATCCCGTGCCACAAACCAGTGCCGGGCAGTCGCCAGCGGTGTGGGCAGCAGGCCGGTGGTGCTCACGTGCGGCAGCGCGCTCACGCCGAATGGCACACCACTTTCCTGCAGGCGTTCCAGGCTCCAATCGCCATCTATCAAACAGGCCGCGCGGCCCTGTCTGAAGTAATCCAGCGCGACGTCATAGTCGGCCCGCGGCGGCGTCACTTGATCTTCGTGCCGCAGGCGCCGTACGAACCGCAATGCTTCCGCGACCGCCGGCGAATCCAGGGTCGGTCGCTCGGCCGCATCGAGGATCCAGCCGCCGAAGCCGCCAACCCACGGGATCAGCCAATACGGCTCCTCGAGATGATATGCCAGGCCCCAACGATCTTCGTCGGCTCGGGTCAGCGCCCTGAGCTGGGCGATCCAGGCGTCGGTGTCGGCCGACGGTTCGGCCACCAGGTTTCGGTTGTAGATGAGCAACAGCGAGTTGCCGTAGTTGTCCGGGATGCCCCAGACTGTGCCTTGCAGAGTGGCTGCTTCGAGTGCGCCGGGCAGAAAAGCGGCCAGAAACGATGCGTCGAACAGCGTGTCGGCCGGTTGGAAACGGCCCGAGGCGCTGAGCGGCCCGGTGCACTCGCTGATGCAACGAACCAGATCAGGCGCGGCGCCATGCGCGACGCGGTCGAGCAGTTCTTCGTAGCTCAGGTGGACGCGCTCCACCGTGATGTGCGGATGGGCCCTGATGAACTCGGCCGCCAGCGCATCCAGCACGACGTCGCCGTCGTCGGCCTCCTCTTCCCAGTAGACGAGCTTCACGACGTCGGCCACAGGGATGGTCGACGTCAGCGCGGTCGAGGATGGCGTGGATCGCGGCGGCGACGCGCAACCCATCATCAGCAGTCCACTCAGAGCTACGGTGAGGGCCAGACCCATCCATTGCCTCGGCACAGCGCGCTCCGGATTTCAGGCAGTCTCTCGTCGAATCAGCGTCAGCGGCAAATGGACGCGTTGTGGCGGCCGCGTCGGATCGGCCAACCGCGCCAACAACAACTCGACGGCCACGCGGCCCGATTCCTCCAACGGCTGGCGCACGGTGGTCAGGCCCACGTACTCGGCCACTTCGACATCATCGAAGCCGACGATGGCCAGGTCGCCGGGCACGGACAGCCCGCGCTCGCGGGCCGCGCGCAAGACGCCCATGGCCTGGGTATCGCTTTGGGCGAAGATCGCGGTCGGCGGCTCGGCCAGGCTTAGCAGGCGATGACCCTGCTGGCGGGCAGTTTCCAGGCCATGCGGCGCCAGGCCGATGTACTCGTCGGGCAGGGTCAGGCCGGCCTCTGCGAGGGCGGCGCGATAGCCGGCCAGCCGACGCTCGCTGTTGCGAATGGCAAAATCGGGCAGGTCGGTGTCCCCGACGAAGCCGAGCCGGCGATGGCCTTGCGCCAGCAGGTGCTCGGCTGCCAGCCGGCCGCCCGTCTCGTTGTCTATTTCCACGCTGCTGAAGCCCGGACAGGGAAATTCGATGGGCAACGTCTCGATGCCGGCGTGGCGCAGCCGTGCAGCGGCCACCTCGCTCAGCGACAGACCCATCAGGATCAGGCCGTCGAGACGCCGCGTGACCGAGAGGCTGGCGATGTGGCCTTCCAGCCGCGCCAGCGAATCCACGTAGTAGATGATCAGCTCGTAGGGCGACTCGGACAATGCAGTCGTCACCCCGCGCAGGCGTTGGACGAATGAGGGATAGGTGAGAAAGGGCGCCAGCACGCCGATGCGTCCGAGTCGGCGCCGAGAGCGGGCTACGGCTTCTGCTTTGGGGACGAAGCCCAGCATGTCAATCACCGCCATGACGCGCTCGCGCGTGGTCGGCCTGACCTTTTCGGGCGCATTCAGCACGCGCGATACGGTCGAGATGCTGACCCCGGCCCGGGCGGCGACATCGTACACGGTGACTTGCGACACGGTCACTCCGATCGGCGGGCGTCATTGGCCCGCTCCATGTTTTGGCTGGCAAGAGGAGAACTACTTACATGAAAGCACTTTCAACATATCATAAACGGCGTGCTTTGTCAAGAGGGCGACGAAATGTTTTTGAGCGCAAACAACTTTGACAGGGCTTCCGATCCATGCTATAGTTTTAAAATCGAGATCAGTAACACGGTTCGGTTGACACTCAAGGGGTTTCCCCTCTTCGTGCAGGGCCAATGGCGCTGCGCCCGGCGCGGGAACTTGCCTGAGACAACATGGCAACACAGGTCGGTTGAGTCATGGTGGATAGCGGCGCCGCAGCCTTTCTTCAGCAAGCCCATCGCAATAACTGGCAGTGCTACTTGGCCGCTTTGCAGCCGCGCGCGCCGCGCGGTTGGGATCTGTGCATCCTGACAGCCAACGACGCGCGACAGGCCGCCATGTATCGTCGGCAACTGGAATGGCGCCGCGCCGCGGGTCTCCTGCCGCCCGGGACGCGATTCGCGGTATTGCCCGATCCGGCCGCCCAGAGTGGGCGCATCGGCTCAGGTGGTGCTACGTTGCGGGCGCTGGCCGCCCTGATGAACGGCGCGCCTCCGCTCGGCGAAGACGAGACCGGTCATCCCCTCGGCTTGTCGGCCACTGGCCGGATTCTGATCATCCACTCCGGCGGCGACGCGCGCCGGCTGCCCCACTGCTCTGCCATCGGCAAACTTTTCGTCCGTGTTCCGCGCGATCTGCCGGACGGCCGGACTTCTACCATCTTTGACGAGTTCCTGATCAGCCTGAGCGGCCTGGCGCCGGATCTGCCGCCGGGCGTGCTGATCGCTTCGGGTGATGTGCTGCTCGTCTTCGATCATCTCCAGTTGACCTTTCGTCGGCTCGGTGTGATCGGCGTGGCCGCGGCAGCGCCCGTCGAACTCGCCGACCGGCACGGGGTCTATGTTGGCGGCGGCAACGGGGATTTCGCGGTGACCGCCTACCTGCACCGGCCGACTCAGGCCGAACTGACGCGCTGGTCGGCTGTGGCCCCAGATCGCACGGTGCAGGTGGATACCGGCCTGGTGTGGGCCGATCGGCCGACCGCGGAAAAGCTGGCCGAGTTGGCCGGACAGTTGCCTGAACCGGCCTGTGGCCTGAACCTCTACGGCGACCTCCTCCTGCCGCTGGCCTCATCTACGGCCCTGGATGAATATCTGGCGGCTGTGAACGATGAGCCGCTGACCTGCGAACTTCAGGCTGCACGACGGATCATCTGGGAGCGGCTGCACGGCACGCCCTTCACCGTCGAGCGCCTTCAGCCGGCCGCCTTCATTCCCCTGCGCACCTCGGAGGAATACTGGCAGCGGATGGCCGGCGATCCGGCGCTCGCCGACCTGTGTGGCTGGAGTCTCGATGGCCGGGCCGCAGGGCAGCCGGTCTGCATCAATGCCATCGTGGCCGAGACGGGCGCGCAGGCTGCCGGCGGAGTCGCGTCGGCGCTGGTCGTGGACAGTTGTTTGGAGGGGCCGTTCGTCGCCCGTGGCGCAGGGATCATCGCCAATGTCGAGACGGCGGCAGCCATGACCGTGGATGCCGATCTCGTCCTGCATCAGTTGCCGGTCACCGACGGCTACGTGACCCGTGTTTATGGCCTGCACGACGATCCGAAACTGCCGTTCACCGATCCCGCCGCGACCTTTTTGAACCGACCATGGGCCGAATGGTTGGCCGGAGACGATACGCTGATGGCCGCCCTCTGGCCGGGCCTCGAGCCATCGGCTTGCACCCTCTGGAATGCCCGGCTTTATCCTCTCTGCGCGGACCGCGAGCAGAGCCTGGCATTCGCCCTGGCGCTGCCGGGCTTGCCGCGCGCGACCGATGCCGAACAGTCTGTCTGGTGGGCTGCCACGCGATTGTCGCTGGCCGACAGCTTCCGCCTGGCAGACGGCGATCGGATCCTGGCCGAGACCGCCGCCATCGAGGATCGGGTGGCGGCCCGGCGTTTCTACGCGGCCGTGCACGCTGAAGAGCCGGCACAGCAGGCCAAAAAGCAGCTCGGTGTTCAGCCTGAGGCGGTGAAACGTCGTGCCGCGCTTGTGGGCGAGCAGCTGGCGACGGATGACCCGATCCTGCGTTTGCGCGGCTATGCGGGCCTGGCCGCGGCGACCGACGATCCCGGCTGGGAGGATCGCGCCTTCACGACCCTGGCCGAGATGATCGCGGCCACGGTGCGGCTACCCGAGACATCTCGGCCAGGCCCGATGCGGGGCGCGGCGCAGCCGGTGCGCGTGCAGGCAGCGGCGCGTATTGACTTCGGCGGCGGCTGGACCGACACACCGCCATACAGCATCGAGTGCGGGGGCACGGTGCTCAACGCGGCCGTCACCCTGCGCGGCCGCTATCCGATCGTCGCGGAGGCGATTCCGCTGGCCGAGCCCCGGCTGGTCCTGGACAGCCGCGATATCGGCGCAGCGCTCATGCCGGAGACTGTGGGCCAGATCCTGGACTATGCAAATCCGGCCGATCCGTTTGCGCTGTTGAAGGCAGCACTGGTCTTGCGCGGGGTGGTATCGGCGGACGATGACCCGGCCAGGCCGTTGCGCGAGGTCTTCGCGCGCGACGGCGTTGGCCTGCAGCTCAGCACGCAGACCTTCATCCCGCGCGGTTCCGGCCTGGGCACCTCTTCCATCATGGCCGGCGCGCTGCTGACGGCGCTGGCGCATTGGCAAGGAGAGACGTTGCCCACCGATCGCCTGTTCGACGAGGTGCTGTGCCTGGAGCAGATGCTGACGACTGGCGGCGGCTGGCAGGATCAGGTCGGCGGGCTGACGGGCGGCATCAAGCTCGTGACGACGCGACCGGGGCTGCCGCAGGTCATCCACGTCGAGCCGGTCACGCTCTCACCCCGGACTGCTGCGGATTTGGCCGCACGGTTGCTGTTGGTGTATACTGGTCAGCAGCGCCTGGCCAAGAATTTGTTGCGCAACGTGATGATCCGCTGGATGACGCGTGACCCGGAGATGGTTTGGATCCAGGCTGAGATCGCCCGTTTGGCAGTGGCGATGCGAGATGCCTTGCGGACCGGCGATTTGGATGCGTTCGGCGCTCTGCTGAGCGAGCACTGGTCGCTTAACAAACGGATGGATCCGGGTTGCACAAACCCCTTCATTGACGCATTGTTTGCCATTCTGGACCCTCATATCAACGGCGGTAAGCTGGCCGGTGCCGGGGGCGGCGGTTATGCGATCGTGATCGCCCGCTCGCCAACGGCGGCTCGGACATTGGCCGAAATGCTGGCTGCACGGTATCCCGGCACGCCGGTCGCTCTCTGGCCGTGCAGTGTGCCGGAGGAAGGATTAAGCGTTGAAATCGGGTTCGGGGAGGCGGGCCTTCCGTAGTCTTTCACCTGGAATCTCTATCTGTTCGAGAGGATCCCATGAAACGAGCATTGGTTTGCGGTGCCGGCGGCTTCATCGGCGGGCATCTCGTGGAACGGCTGAAGAACGAAGGATATTGGGTGCGCGGGGTGGACATCAAAGCGCACGAATATCGGGAAACGGCAGCAGACGAGTTCATGCTGCTGGATCTGCGCGAAGCGGAGAATTGCCGCCGCGCCTTGACCTTGGGGCGCAACGAGACCTTCGATGAGGTGTATCAGCTTGCGGCCGATATGGGTGGGATGGGTTTCATCCACTCGGCCGAATGCGAGATCATGCATAACAGCGTGCTGATCAACGTACATATGACGCACACGGCCGCCGAACTTGGTGTGCCGCGTTACTTTTTTTCCTCCTCAGTTTGTGTATACCCTGACATGAAGCTGGGCGATCCTGAAATGAGCGAAGATCAGGCCATCCCGGCGCATCCCGACAACGAGTACGGCTGGGAAAAGCTCTACTCGGAGCGGGTGGCGCTGGCCTACAGCCGGCGCTATCCCATGAAGGTGCGCGTCGCGCGTTTTCAAAATTGCTATGGCCCCTATGGCACATGGACCGGCGGCCGTGAGAAAGCGCCGGCTGCCATTTGCCGCAAAGTGGCCGAAGCCGAAGATGGCGGCACGATCCCGGTCTGGGGCGATGGCACGGCGGTGCGCTCCTACACCTACGTAGATGACATGGTAGATGGCGTTCTTCGCCTCATGCACTCGGACCTGGAAGGTCCCGTAAACATCGGCAATCCGGAATACGTGACGGTGAAAGAGCTGGTCGAGACCGTCGTGGCGGTGGCCGGGAAGCGGGTGAATGTCGAATGGGTGAAGGGGCCGGTCGGGGTGCAATCTCGCAATTTCAGCAACGCGCGCATTTATACCACTGGCTGGCGTGCTCGCTACCCTCTAATTGAGGGCATTAAGCGCACCTATCCCTGGATCGAGCAACAGGTGAAGGCGGCACGCGCCGCCCGCCCGGTTTGAAGCCGGTATATCATTACCCCGAAATCGTGCGCCCGTCGTAGCGTATCGCTCCGGCGCATGCCATCATGTTTTGTCGGCTGTTTGCTTGTTGCAAATGGCAGGGCGGAGCTTGTTCGAAAATTCCCCCTTTTTGTGATCGGGTTCATTATCAAAGAAAGCGCATCACAGTCATGAGGCAGCAACTCCTTGCTAGAATTCATAATCGTTCAGCAGTGGTAGCCGTCATCGGCCTGGGTTACGTGGGCCTGCCGCTGGCGGTTGCCTTTGCCGAAAAGGGCTTCGCAGTGGTCGGCATAGACGTGGATGCAGTCAAGGTAGCGGCGCTGGAGCGCGGGGAGTCGTATGTGCAGGATATTCCTGCGGCCCGGCTGCGCGGCGTCCTGCCTCGCCTGGCCGCGACGACCGACTATTCTGCTCTGGAACGCTGCGATGCGGCCATCATCTGTGTGCCGACGCCGCTGAACAAGACGCGGGACCCCGACGTGCGCTACGTGATCGCGGCCGGCGAGTCGGTGGCGAGATATCTGCACCCGGGTATGCTGGTGGTGCTGGAGTCTACCACTTATCCGGGCACGACCGAGGAGCTGCTGTTGCCGATGCTGACGGCGCGTTCCACGTTGGAACGTTTGCAGGTGGACTCGTTCGAGGTCGGCAAGGACTTCTTCCTGGCCTTTTCGCCTGAACGCATTGACCCGGGCAACAAGCAGTGGACGGTGGAGAACACGCCCAAAGTGGTGGGGGGCATTACGCTGGCCTGCCGCGAGGTGGCCGCGGCGTTGTACGGGACGATCATCGAGCGGATCGTGCCGGTCTCGTCCACGCAGGCGGCCGAGATGGTGAAGCTGTTGGAGAACACCTTCCGGGCGGTGAACATCGCGCTGGTCAACGAAGTGGCCATCATGTGCGACAAGCTGGGGCTGGACGTGTGGGAGGTGATCGAGGCCGCTGCGACCAAGCCGTACGGCTTCATGAAGTTCACGCCGGGGCCTGGGGTGGGCGGCCATTGCATCCCACTGGACCCGCACTATCTTTCCTGGAAGCTGAAGACGCTCAACTACAATGCGCGTTTCATCCAGCTGGCCGGCGAGATCAACACGGAGATGCCGCGCTGGTGGGTGGACAAGGTGGTGGATGCGCTCAACGAGGCCGGCAAGCCGGTGAAGGGGAGCCGGGTGCTGGTGCTGGGCGTGGCGTATAAGAAGGACGTGGACGACGTGCGCGAGTCGCCCGCGCTGGATATCATCGAGCTGCTGCGCCAGAAGGGCGCCGAGGTACGGTATCACGACCCCTACGTGCCGGCCATTCGCCACAATGCCTTTGCATTGGTCAGCGAGACCGACCTGGGTGCGGCATTGGATGCAGCCGATTGCGTGGTGGTGGTGACGGATCACTCGTGGTATGATTGGCCGGCGATCAGGGTGCGCGCGAAGGCGATTGTAGATACGCGGCACGTGACCTGCACAAATCGGATCAACAGCTGATACGGCGGGCTGGGGATTCGTGAAGCGGATGTGGCAGAAAAGTTATACCCCGTGAAGCTGGCTCTTGGCCGTGTGCTGCAGGGCGGGAAGAGAGGGGAACCGCTGGAGCAGCTTCGGGCGTTCTATCGTT